>Ga0164320_10000005_pt1 | contig 65816 bp, 63 predicted proteins | sample GuaBasSediGuay11_FD_113736 | JGI IMG/M metagenome (GOLD analysis project Ga0164320, IMG submission 113736) | Subseafloor sediment microbial communities from Guaymas Basin, Gulf of California, Mexico - Guay11, Core 4567-28, 0-3 cm | ecosystem: Environmental > Aquatic > Marine > Hydrothermal...
ACAGCAAATATTTCATAATTATTCATTCAATAAAGCAACTGTATGACAAGCTACAATAGCAGCAGTTTCTGTTCGTAATCTGGTTTTACCCAAAGTTACAGGAATAAAATTGCTTTGAAGCGCTTGCGCGATTTCTTTAACAGAAAAATCGCCTTCTGGACCAATTAAAATGCTAATGTCTTGATTAGGTCTTACTTCTTGTTTTAATGATTTTTTGTTTAAATCTTGACAATGTGCAATAAATAACAGTCCGTTAAATTCTTGTTTTATATATTCTTTAAATTGTATAGCTGGGTTTAACTTTGGTAAATAACATTGCAGCGACTGTTTCATAGCAGATTGTAATATTTTAGCAAAGCGTTCGTGTTTAATAATTTTACGTTCGCTGTAATCGCAAATAATAGGCGTGATGCTTTCTATACAAATTTCGGTAGCTTTTTCTAAAAACCATTGGTAACGATCGTTCATTTTTGTTGGTGCAACTGCGATATGCAAATTGTAGTTTCGTTTGGGTTGTAATTCTTTTGCTTTAATTAAAACGGTACATTTTTTTATGTCTGCAATCAATATTTCGGTTACAAATAACCAACCTATCCCATTAGTAATATGTAATTGGTCTCCAACATTTTTCCGAAGCACTTTTACAATATGCTTACTTTCTTCTTTATTAAAAGAAAATTGTTTTGTTGAATTGGTAATATCTGGATTATAAAATAGTTGCATTATTAAATTTTAAGTCTGGCTGAAGCTGTTACATCTTGTTCTGCAAAATCTTTGTCTAAGTATTTTAAATAACCAACAATGGCTATCATTGCAGCATTGTCGGTAGTAAATTCAAATTTAGGGATATAACTCTTCCATCCATATTTTTGCTCACCATCTTTTAATGCTTGTCGTATTCCGGAATTAGCCGAAACACCTCCACCAATGGCAATTTGTTTAATTCCTGTTTGTTTAGTAGCCAGTTTAAGTTTATCTATCAAAATCCCAATAATAGTATATTGTATAGAAGCACAAATATCGTTTAGGTTTTCATCTATAAAATTTGGATTGGCTTTTACTTCTCGCTGAATAAAATAAAGAATTGCGGTTTTTAATCCTGAAAAGCTAAAATTTAATCCATCTACTTTGGGCTTTGTAAATTTAAACGCTTTTGGATTTCCTAGTTGAGCAAGTTTGTCAATTTCTGGGCCAGCAGGATAATTAAGTCCTAAAATTTTTCCGCTTTTATCGAAAGCCTCACCAACAGCATCATCTATAGTTTCGCCAATAACTTCCATATTAAAATAGTTTTTCACTTTTACTATTTGTGTATGTCCTCCAGAAATGGTCATTGCCAAAAAAGGAAACTCTGGTTTATCAAATCCTTCTTCGTCGATAAAATGTGCCAAGATATGCGCTTGCATATGGTTTACATCTATTAAAGGAATATTTAAACCATAAGCCAAAGATTTAGCAAAAGAAGTGCCAACAAGCAAAGAACCCATTAGTCCTGGACCACGAGTAAACGCAACAGCATTGAGTTGTTCTTTTTTAATATTTGCTTTTTGTAAAGCCTGATGTACAACAGGAACAATGTTTTGCTGATGTGCTCTCGAAGCTAATTCTGGAACAACTCCACCATATTCCTGATGTATTTTTTGATTTGCAACAACATTGCTTAAAATTTTTCCGTTGTAAATTACCGAAGCAGCTGTATCGTCACAAGATGATTCAATACCAAGTATGTAAATATTTTGTTTAGCCATTCGTAAAAATTAGGCACAATAATTGTTAATTTAGAATTTAATTGAAAGTCTAAACCTTTCATTATTTCGTAAATACAAATGTAGTTTATTATTAAGAAAGTTATAACTTTATCACATATCAAAAAAGTATTAAAAATAGCATCAAAAATTGTAGCAATTCTGCTACTGCTTTTCATCATTTTGGTGTTGGTACTTTCTATTCCTGCTGTTCAAACTAGCCTCGGAAAATACGCAACCAAAAAATTGAATGATGATTTTGGCACCAACATAAATATTAAAAAAGTTGGGCTTCAATTTAATGGCGATGTAGAACTTAAGAATATATATATTGAAGACCATAAAAACGATACCCTTTTCAATATTATCGAGCTAAACACTTCCATTTTAAGTTTTAAAAAATTATATAACAACAAACTAACCTTTGGAGATATTGATGTTATAGGACTTACTTTTAATTTAAAAACCTATAAGGGAGAAACAGATACAAATCTAGATGTTTTTGTTGCAAAGTTTGATGAAGAAAAAACTGAAAAAGCAGAAAAAAAAGTAAATACTTTTTTGTTGTCTTCAAGTGATCTTTCAATTTACGATAGCGAATTTAGATTAACTGATGAGAATCGTGACATACAGCAAGTCTTTTTTTTTAAAAATTTGAATATTAATGCGACCGATTTTTTAATTCTTGGACCAGATGTTAGCGCAAGAATAAATAAATTTAGTTTTAATGATACTAGAGGAGTAGAAGTTAAAAATTTAACGACTAATTTTACTTATACTTTGCAGGGAATGACTTTTGATTTTCTTCAAATTAAAACGGCAAACTCAATACTTAAAGGCGATTTAAAATTTGAATATAATCGTGAGGATTTACAATATTTTGCTGATAGTGTTAAGGTTAACGCTACGTTTATTGATTCAAAAATTGCTCTTGACGAACTTAATAGGTTTTATAGTGAATTTGGTAAAAACCAAAGCGCAATGCTTAATGTAACGCTTTTTGGAACTTTAAATAATTTAACGGCTAGTAATTTAAATCTCAACACTTCTCGTGAAACTTTAATTGACGGAACAATCAATTTTAAAAACTTGTTTAATAAAGAGAAAGATAATTTTGTAATGGATGCCAACTTTAATAGGTTGTCTTCTACATATAAAGATTTAAAAGCAATGCTTCCAAACGTACTTGGAAAATCCTTGCCTTCTTCTTTAGATGCTTTGGGAAAATTTACAATTAATGGTAAATCTGTTGTGACGTCAAAAACGGTAAGAGCAGATATTGACATAGAAACTAAATTGGGTTATATTATTTCTGATTTAGAAATAAATAATATTGATAATATTGATAATGCATCATACAGAGGAAATATTGCTTTAGATGATTTTAATTTAGGAGCTTTTATTAATGACTCAAAAGTTGAGAAGATATCAGTAAATCTAGATGTAGAAGGTAAGGGTTTTACAAAGCAATTACTCAATACTTTTGTTAAAGGAGATATTTATAATTTAGAATATAACAATTACAGCTATAATGATATTGTGGTTTCTGGGAACATACAAAACATGATATTTAATGGCAACTTGGTTACGAACGATAAGAATTTAGATTTGCAATTTAAAGGCTTAGTAGATTTCTCTAAAAACATAAATAATTACGATTTTTATGCCAATGTAAACTATGCAAACCTTAATGCAATAAACTTTGTTTCTAAAGATAGCATCTCAATTTTTAAAGGACAAGTAACTATGAATATGAAAGGGACAAATCTTGATAATGCTCAAGGAAATATTTCATTTAAAAATACATTATATAAAAATCAAAACGATGAGTACTATTTCACAGATTTTTCAGTATCCTCACACTTTGAAGATAACATTCGTTATATAGATATAAATTCTCCAGACATCATTGAAGGCAGTTTATATGGTAAATTTAAATTTAGAGATGCAGCTAAACTTTTAGAAAATTCTTTAGGAAACATTTATACAAACTATATACCACACGAATTAGCTTCAGACCAATTTATAAACTTTAATTTTAAAATATATAATAAAATAGCCGAAGTCTTTTACCCAGATTTAAAACTTGGAAGCAATACGTTTATAAGAGGAAGAGTAGAAAGTGATGCCAAAAATTTCAATCTTACATTTAAGGCTCCTCAAGTAAGATTAGAAAACTATTTTGCTGAAAATATTCAGCTTAAAATTGATAATAAAAACCCACTATTTAATACATATGTAGAAGTAGATAGTATTAATACAAAATATTATAATACATCAAAGTTTAGTTTAATAAATGTAACCTTAAAAGACACTTTATTTATTAAAACAGAATTTAAAGGTGGTAAATCTAATAAAGATAATTTTGATTTGAATTTATATTATACTATTAATGAAGAAAACAAATCTGTATTTGGGTTTAAAAAATCTAAAATAGAATTTAAAAACAATTTATGGTATGTAAACGAAGATAAAAATCGTTCTAATAAAATTGAGTTTGATAGATATTTTCAAAATATAAAAATTGATGATTTACGCTTAAGTCATCTCAAAGAGGAAATTGAACTATCAGGAATTATTCGAGATTCTTCTTATAAAAATATTGATCTAAATTTTAAAGATGTTGAATTAGCCAAGATAACGCCAAGAATTGATAGTTTGTCACTTGCCGGTAATGTAAACGGCAAGTTAAATTTACAACAGCAAAATGGCGTTTATTTACCAGAATCTAATGTGGTAATAGATAACTTTAAGATAAACAATTTTAACCTTGGTTCTTTCAAGGCTAACATTATAGGTAACGAATCTTTAACCAATTATGATGTAAATATAACATTGAAAGATGATACTAACGAAACACTTTCTGTTGTAGGCAATTTGGATGTCTCTGGAAAGAATTCTACTTTAGATTTAGATATTAATTTCAATAAATTTATTTTAAATCCTTTAAACCCTTTTGGAGCAGGAGTAATTACAAATATTAGAGGAGAAATAGATGGCAACGCTAAAGTTACAGGAAGATTGCAAAGACCACAAATTAACGGACAATTAACTTTAGATAAAGCAGGATTAAGTATCCCATATTTAAACATTGATTATGCATTTCAAGATGATACAGAAATTGATTTAAATACAACAAAACAGCAAAGTTTTATTTTTAAAAATGCACTATTAAGAGATTCAGAGTACTTTTCGAGTGCAACTTTAAGCGGAGCTATAAATCATATAAATTTCTCTAAATGGTCTTTAGATCTTTCTATAGATTCAGACAGATTATTGGTTCTAAATACTAACGATAGTGAAGATGCTTTATATTTTGGAACTGCATTTGTTGGTGGAAACATTAATATTAAAGGACCAACAGATCAATTAGTAATTAAAGCAAATGTGGTATCGGAAGAAGGTACAGTTTTTAAAATCCCACTTAACGATGCTGACTCTTTTGGAGACCATTCTTATATTCATTTTTTAAGCCCTGAAGAAAAAGAAGCTAGGTTAAAAGGAGAACTCATTGTTCTTGACCATATTAAAGGTTTGGAGTTAGATTTTGATCTAGAAGTTAATGAAAATGCAGAAATTGAAATTGTTATAGATAAAGATACCGGAAGCTCTATTAGAGGTCGTGGAAATGGAGTAATATTGGCGCAAATAAACACTAATGGAAAATTTAATATGTATGGCGATTTTATTGCAGATGAAGGTGTTTATAATTTTGTTTATGGAGGGCTAATACAAAAAGAATTTAAGGTTGAACAAGGCGGAACATTAGTATGGGAAGGCGATCCTCTAAAGGCTCAAATTAATATTAAGGCAGTTTACGATGGTATTCAGGCAAATCCTTCAATTTTATTAGACAATCCTATTAATAGGAGTATTCCTGTAGAAGTAGAAATTCATCTCACGGGAGAATTAGAAAAACCTGATCCAATATTTAATTTAAGTTTCCCTAGTGTTAACACGACATTAAATTCAGAATTAAATTATAGACTTGATGATAATGAAAGTATGCAGTTTCAAGCACTGTCGTTATTGGCAACAGGATCATTTACCAATCAATTAAGAATAGACCAACAAGCTATTTATGGTAATCTTGCTGAACGTGCTTCAGCAATTCTAAATAGCTTTTTTAGTGATAGTGATGGCATACTGCAATTAGGATTAGACTACCAAATTGGAGAGAATCGACCAGAATATCAAACAGACGATAGACTTGGTGTAACACTATCTACAAAGCTTAATGACCGCATACTTATTAACGGAAAAGTTGGTGTGCCAATTGGTGGTGTGAACGAAACTGTTGTGGCAGGAGATTTCGAAATTGAAGTATTGCTAAATGAAGATGGTAATTTTTCAATGAAATTCTTTAATCGTGAAAATAGCATTAGAAACTTTGGTGAACAGATTGGTTATACACAAGGTATGGGAATATCTTATAATGTAGAGTTTGATAATCTTAAGGAACTTCTTGGTAAAATTTTTAAAGGCAATAAGAAATCCAAAGAAGAGAAGAAAAAACCTGAAGAAGCTTATAACAAAAATCCACTTCCAGAACATCATAGCTTCAAGGAAAAAGACACAAAAAATTAATAAAATTGCAGTGTTTTTCCTATTATCACAAAATATTTATTAACGAAAACGTTTGAGTTTTCATTTTTGATTAAAATTAAATAAAACATAGCTTTTTTGTTGTATAAGTTTATTAGTTTTACTCTTTAAAAGGATAAAAATGGCAGTAAAGATTACAAAAATTGGGTTGATGACATCAGGAGGAGATGCTCCTGGAATGAATGCAGCAATCCGATCTGTAGCTCGTACTTGCGCTTATTATAATATTGTATGTGTTGGAATTTATAGAGGTTATGAAGGCATGATTGAAGGAGATTTTAAAATATTAACTGCAAGAAGTGTCAATAATATTATTAATAAAGGCGGTACTATTTTAAAATCGGCTAGATCTAAAGAATTCAGAACTAAGGAAGGTCGAAAAAAAGCATATTCACATATTAAGAAGGCAAACATTGATGCTCTAATACTTATTGGAGGTGATGGTACATTTACAGGAGGTTTATTATTTAGCGAAGAATTTAATTTCCCAGTAATTGGTATTCCTGGAACTATTGATAACGATATCTATGGTACAAATTATACTATTGGATACGATACTGCTTTAAATACAATTATAGAGGTTATTGATAAAATTCGAGATACAGCTAGTTCGCATAAGCGATTATTTTTTGTAGAAGTAATGGGAAGAGATGCAGGACATATAGCTTTAAATGTTGGAGTAGGTGCTGGAGCTGAAGAAATTTTAATACCAGAAGAAGATTTAGGATTAGAAAGATTATTAATGTCTTTGCGACATAGCAAACAAACTGGTAAATCATCTAGCATTGTTGTTGTAGCAGAAGGCGATAAAATAGGAAAAAACGTTTTTGAACTTAAAGATTATGTTGAAGAGCATTTAAGTGAATATGAAGTTAGAGTATCTGTTTTAGGTCATATGCAACGTGGTGGTTCACCTAGCTGTTTCGACCGTGTTTTAGCAAGTAAAATGGGAGTAAAAGCAGTAGAATCATTACTTGATGGAAAAACCAATTACATGGTAGGTACAATAAATAATAAAATGGAACTAACACCAATAAAAAAGGCCTTAAAAATCCATTCAGAAATAAATAAAGAATTATTAAGAGTCTCGGACATAATGTCCACATAAAACAAACACATAAAATGTCAAAAGTAAAAATTGGAATTAACGGATTTGGAAGAATTGGAAGAATTGCTTTAAGAGTAGCAGTAAACAGACCAAATATACAAATTGTAGGAATTAACGATTTGTTAGAAGTAGAGCATTTAGCTTATTTATTAAAATATGATTCAGTACACGGACGATTTGATGGAACCATTGAAGTTAAAAACGAAAATTTAGTTATTAATGGAAACGAAATTAGAGTTTCTGCTGAGCGCAATCCAGAAGATTTAAAATGGGACGAAGTAGGAGCAGATGTTGTTTTAGATTGCACTGGAATTTTCACAACATTAGAAGGAGCAGGAAAACATATTACAGCTGGAACAAAAAAAGTGGCAATCTCAGCACCATCTGCTGATGCACCAATGTTTGTAATGGGGGTTAATCATAGAGAGATTACTGCTGAAGACACTATTGTATCTAACGCATCTTGTACAACCAACTGTTTAGCTCCTTTAGCAAAGGTTATTAATGATGAATTTGGAATTGTAGAAGGTTTAATGACAACTGTTCATGCAGCAACAGCAACACAGTTTACAGTAGATGGTCCTTCAAGAAAAGATTATAGATTAGGACGTGCCTCACTAAATAACATTGTGCCAGCATCTACAGGAGCAGCTAAAGCTGTTGGTAAAGTCATTCCGGAATTAAACGGAAAGTTAACAGGAATGGCATTTCGTGTTCCAACTGTTGATGTATCTGTAGTAGATTTAACAGTAAGACTAGAAAAAAGTGCTTCTTTTGAAAAGGTAAAAGCAGCATTAAAAGATGCTTCCGAAAATGAACTAAAAGGTATATTAGGCTACACAGAAGAAGGTGTAGTTTCTCAAGATTTTGTGTCCGAACCAAGAACAAGTGTTTTTGATGCAAATGCAAGTATCGGCTTAAATGATAATTTCGTTAAATTAGTATCTTGGTATGATAATGAATTTGGATATTCAACAAAATTGGTTGATTTAGCTGAATACATACACAATATTTAATACGTTTATTTTATAAATTTTTAAGATGATTTTAATTGTCGATAGTGGCTCTACAAAATGCGATTGGTTAGCCATAGACAGCAATGGTAATCAGTTGCTCGAAAAACAAAGAACCAAAGGCTTAAATCCAGCTATTCTTTCATCAAAAAAATTGCACAACACCATAAAAAAGAATGCTGTCTTAAAACAGCATAGTGATGAAGTTTCTAATATCTTTTTTTATGGAGCAGGTTGTGGTACAGAAAAGCCACGATTAATGCTGCAAGATGTTTTGCAATCTTTTTTTTCAAATGCAAAAGTTGAAGTGAAAGAAGATACTTATGCAGCAGTATATTCTACAATTAGTAATAATCATGAAGCTGCTATAGTTTGTATTTTAGGAACAGGTTCTAATTGCAGTTATTTTGATGGTGAAATCTTACATCAGCGTGTAAAATCGTTAGGCTATACAGTAATGGATGATGCTTCTGGTAATTACTTCGGAAAACAATTACTTAGAGATTATTATTTTAATCATATGCCCGAAGATATAAAGGTGTCTTTTGCAGAGCGCTATAATGTAGATTCCGATTTTGTTAAGTATAATTTATATAAGCAACCCAATCCAAACGCCTATTTAGCATCACATGCAGAGTTTATGTTTTTAAATAAAGATTCGCAATATGTTATTAACCTCATAAAAAATGGAATTAGTTTGTTTGCAAAAAACTATATTTTGCAATTTAATGAGTTTTTAGATAAAGTTCCTGTACACTTTGCAGGCTCAATTGCTTATTTTTCTCAAGATGAAATTCGAGAGGTTGCTAAAGAATTAGGTTTTACTGTTGGTAATTTTGAAAGACGACCAATAGAAGGTTTGGTAAATTATCATGTAAGTAATTTATAAATTATCGTTCTTGTTTATTATCGTCATTTAACAATCTTTTAATTTGAATATTAATATTTAAATGCACTCTTGACTTTTTAAAAAAAAATAGTCGACCTTCGTTTAACTATCGATAAAGTCAATTGAAACTGAATTTATCTTAATATTAAACGAAACTTCAAAATTAAACCAACTCTTTAATATTAGCATAAGAGTTTTCCATAGCTCTAGTAATTTGTTTTGGGTTTAGCCATTCTACTTTAGTGATGCCTTCATTTTCTTGTGGCGTGAGTTTACCATTGTAGTTGGTTTTCATTTCAAACCAATAGGTAATTTTAATTCTATATTTTCCATTGCGTTTAAAAATATGGTAGGTCATTTCTAGTGGTTTTGTTATAGAGAGTCCTTTTACGCCAGTTTCTTCTTCTACTTCTCGTATGGCAGTTTTATCTATGGTTTCTTTACTTTCGGCTTTTCCTTTAGGTAAATCCCACTTATTATTTCGATAAATAAATAAAATATCGCCTTCAGTATTATAAACCTTTCCTCCTCCAGCAATAACATTGGGTAAGAGTTTTAAAAATCGTTTAAGGAGTTTGTCTTTATTTTTACCAATTAACCTAATAGATTGTATATCCTTTTGCTGTAATTTTTTAATTGCTTTTTCAATATTAACAGTCTTTAGCTTATAGTTTTTAAAATTGGTTTCTAGTTCAACTTTATTTGTTAAAATTATTGGTTTATCGTTGATAAAAACTTTATACATTTGTAGCTATGATAATTAATACCGAAACAGCTAAAAAAACTGCCGAATTATTGTTGCAAATTAAGGCAATAAAATTAAATCCGCAAGACCCTTTTATGTGGGCATCTGGATGGAAGTCTCCAATTTACTGCGACAATAGAGTTGTATTATCATTTCCTCCAATTCGTAATTATGTTCGGGAACAGATGGCAAAGTTTATTGAAAAAGAATATGGCAAACCAGATGTTATTGCTGGAGTAGCGACAGGTGCTATTGGAATTGGTATTTTGGTGGCGCAAATTTTAGATTTACCTTTTGTTTATGTAAGACCTGAAGCAAAAAAACACGGTCGCCAGAACCAAATTGAGGGTTTTATACAAGAAGGACAGAATGTGGTTGTAGTTGAAGACCTTATCAGTACAGGGAAAAGCAGTTTAAATGCTGTAAGAGCTTTAAAAAAAGCTGATGTAAATGTAAAAGGCATGGTTGCAATTTTTTCTTATGGTTTTAAAGTTGCTTCAAATAATTTTGAAAATGAAAATGTTAATTTACATACATTAAGTAATTACAACGCTTTACTTGAAGAAGCTTTAGATACCAATTATATTTCTAAAAAAGAATTAAAAACTTTGTCACTTTGGAATGCTAATCCAAGTGAATGGAATGCTAATTGATATATGTGAGTATAGTCGTTAAGTTGTAAAGTCGTTTAGGAAACAAAAACAACTTAACAGCTAAACAAAAAACAGCTAAACAAAAAACAACAATGAATTTAGAATCTCCAAAAGTAACAATTAAAAAATCTGCTCAAGAAGTGTTCGATTTTTTATCTGATGTAAAGAATTTTGAAGCTTTAATGCCAGAAAATATAAGCAAATTTGAAATGTTAGAAGACGATAAATTTTTATTTGCTTTAAAAGGAATGCCAGAAATTGTATTAAAAAAGAAAGAAGCTATAGTACCTAACAAAATTGTTTTAGGTGCTGCTGGTGGAAAGCTTGATTTTTCATTGACTGGAAATATAACTGAAATTGATGCAGATAATAGTGAAGTACAACTTGCTTTTAATGGTGATTTTAATCCTATGATGGCAATGATGATAAAAGGTCCTATTGGCAAATTTTTAGAGACTTTAGCAACAAAAATACCTAGCTCGATTTAATATAATAACTGCACTTCTTTTAAATCAAACTCTTTTAAAATATAGTCTTCAAGCACTACTTGAAGCTTACCAGAATCTGAAATTCCTTTAATAAATCCTGAAAACCTTAGTCCTTTCTCATCTTTAAATGTTGAAGGTTTATCTTTTCTGAAAAGAAGATTTTCGTATTCATTTTTTAAAACATTCAAAAGCCCTTTTTCTAAAATTTCAAAATAATATTTTAAGTTTTTTATTAAAAGCTGTAAAAGTTCATCTGTATTAAAAATAGTTCCTGTAATAATTTTTAAAGATGATGCATTTGGTAATGATTTAAATTCAGTTTGGTTTACATTTAAACCAACTCCAATAATCGATGCTTCAAGTTTGTTATTTTTTATGACATTTTCAATTAAAATACCACAGATTTTTTTGTTTTCTGCCAAAATGTCGTTAGGCCATTTAATACGTAGTTTTGGTACAGCAAAGCTCTGCAAAGTCTTAACAATAGCCAAAGAAGTTACAAGACTAATATAAAACTGATTCTCGATTGAAACTTTTGTACAATCTTTAAATACACTACACATCAGGTTTTTAGCCTTTTCAGAATTCCAAATTGTTCCCATTTGTCCTCTTCCTTGAGTTTGATGTTTTGCAGTAACAGTTGTATAATCTTCAATAACCTCTTTACTACTTATTTGCTTTAAATATGTACTTGTAGAATCGATGGCATTAAGTTTGATTATACGCATAAGGAATAAGAAATTTTAAATTATAATTATCTTAAGATTATTAAAGGTGTAAAAAGCCAAAAAAACTATAACTTTGTGCAAATTAAAAAATTTTAATGACGATAGAAAATAGTAACGCAGATCAATTAATAGCAGTAATATTAGATGGTATAGAAGATGTAAAAGGGCAAAACACAAATATTTTAGATTTAAGAGAATTAGAAAACACCGTTTGCGATTATTTTATTATTTGCGAAGGCACATCAAACACACAAGTTAACGCCATAGTAAATTCCATTCAAAAAAAGGTGAGTAAAGAAATTAAAGATAAGCCATGGCATATAGAAGGAAGTAATAATGCCGAATGGGTTTTAATGGATTATGTTAATGTAGTTGTTCATGTGTTTCAAAAACATATTAGAGAGTATTATGATATAGAAAGCCTTTGGGGAGATGAAAAAACAATTGAAATAAAAACCGCTTACTAAAACATATTTAATGGCAGACGATAAAAAAACTAATATAAATAATAAAAAACCAAAATTTAGTCCATATTGGGTTTATGGAATAATCATTGTTATATTTTTAGCTATTAATGTGTTTTCAGGACTAGGTTCTTCTACAGGAAGTATAACAACTCCTTCCGAATTTTTTAAGTATTTACAAGATGGCGATGTAGATAAAGTTCAAATTGTAAATAGACGAGAGGCGAAAATTTATTTAACAGATGAAGCTTTAAGAAAAGAAATTCATAAAAAGGCTATTAAGACTCAATTATTACCTATTTCAGGCAAATCTCCAAATTATCAATTTGAGTTTGGAGATCTTCAAAATTTTGAAAATCAATTAAGCAAAACTTTAAGAGATAACAATCTCACTACAGCCATTAACTATGAAACCGAACAAAATGTTTGGGGAGATTTTCTTTTAACGCTACTCCCATTTGTACTAATTATTGGCGTTTGGATTTTTATAATGAGACGTATGTCTGGTGGAGCAGGTGGAGGTGGAGGTGCTGGACAAATTTTCAATATCGGGAAATCGAAAGCGAAATTGTTTGATCAAAATTCAGATGTTAAAACCTCATTTAAAGATGTTGCAGGATTAGAAGGAGCAAAAGAAGAAGTACAGGAAATTGTTGATTTTCTTAAGAACCCAGAAAAATACACTTCTCTTGGTGGTAAAATCCCTAAAGGAGCAATACTAATTGGAGCTCCTGGAACAGGAAAAACTTTATTGGCTAAAGCTGTAGCAGGCGAAGCTAAAGTGCCTTTTTTCTCACTTTCTGGATCAGATTTTGTCGAAATGTTTGTAGGTGTTGGTGCATCTAGAGTTAGAGATTTATTTAAACAGGCAAAAGAAAAATCACCTTCAATTATTTTTATAGACGAAATAGATGCCATTGGTAGAGCTAGAGGTCGAAATGCAATGTCTGGAAGTAATGACGAACGAGAAAACACATTAAACCAACTGCTAACCGAAATGGATGGCTTTGGTACAAATACCAATGTTATTGTACTTGCCGCAACCAACAGAGCAGATATTTTAGATAAGGCTCTTATGCGTGCAGGACGTTTTGATAGGCAAATATTTGTTGATCTACCAGATGTTAGAGAGCGTAAAGAAATATTTGAAGTTCACTTAAGACCTATTAAAAAAGCAAGAGGTTTAGACATAGACTTTTTATCTAAACAAACTCCTGGATTTTCAGGTGCAGATATTGCAAATGTGTGTAATGAAGCTGCATTAATTGCTGCCCGAAAAGGAAAAAAATCTGTTGGTAAACAAGATTTTTTAGATGCTGTAGATAGAATTATTGGAGGCTTGGAGAAGAAGAATAAAATAATTACTCCAGCTGAAAAAAAAGCGGTTGCATTTCACGAAGCTGGTCATGCTACTGTAAGCTGGATGCTAGAGCATGCAGCACCTTTAGTTAAAGTAACTATTGTGCCCAGAGGTAGATCGTTAGGATCTGCTTGGTATTTGCCAGAAGAACGTTTAATTGTTCATCCAGAACAAATGCTGGACGAAATGTGTGCTGCTTTAGGTGGTCGTGCTGCAGAGAAAGTGATATTTAATAAAATATCTACTGGAGCACTTAGTGACCTAGAAAAAATAACCAAACAAGCAAGAGCTATGGTAACCGTTTATGGTTTGAGTGATAAAATAGGAAACCTAACTTATTATGATTCTTCTGGACAAAATGAATTTGGTTTCACTAAACCTTATAGTGAGAAAACGGCAGAATTAATTGATAAAGAGATTTCTGATATTATTGAAGAACAATATCAGCGTGCTTTAAAAATATTAGAAACAAATAAAGATAAACTTACAGAACTTGCTGAAGTATTGCTGGACAAAGAAGTTATTTTTAGAGACAATTTAGAAAAAATCTTTGGCAAAAGACCTTTCGATAAAAAAGATGAAGACAGTACTGAAGAGGAGTAAAACCAATACAAATGCTTAAATTAAAGTATGGTTAATTTAAGTTTTTATATATTTGATAAAAATTACGACTAAAAACTTGTTAATAGCAAAATCCTAAATGAGTCTATTTCGTAAAATCTTCGGCCCAAAATCTGACGACTCTCAAGAATATATCCAGAATGAGCAGCGCAGCAAATATATGCCAGAAATTAAACTTCCAATAGATGAGCGTTTTACAATTAATTTTAAAGCTAATGGTGGAAAGTTTTTGTATTGTGAAGATTTAGATGAAGTAGACCAAAACCTAAACTCCATTCTTCAGGAAAATGATTGGAAACAAAAAAAAGTACTGATATTAGATAACCAACTAGCTGAAAAATTTAAAGCTATTGATTTTGAAATTAGCAAAAACATAAGTGATTGCACTTACTTTTTAACTGCCTGTGAATTTTTAATTTCTAATGATGGTTCTTTATTAATTTCTTCAAATCAAATTGCCCAAAAGAGACTTAAAGAACTCCCTTCTAACTTTATCATTTTTGCCACAACAAGTCAGTTTGTAGAAACTATTAGCGAGGGTTTAAAAGGTATTAAAAACAAAAACCGAAAAGAAATACCAACAAATATTACTACAATTAAACACTTTAAAACCTGTGACGATAAAGATTTTCTTAGCTATGGAAGTAGTTCAAAAAACTTATATTTGCTCTTATTAGAAGACTTATAAATGAAGGAATTATTTATTAGAGCTATATCAGGCATTATATACGTATCCTTATTTTTACTAACATTAAACTCACAACACGCATTAATTGTCTTATTTTTTATCTTTGGGTTAATTTGTCTTGTTGAATTTAATAAACTTATACAATTAAAAGGCGCAGTTTCATACATCTTATTTATCGTTCTATATTTGTCTTTTGCGTATTGGCAGTTGGCTTTAGTATCTAACGAAGGTTTTAATGAAGCCATACAAATATTGCATGTGCTTACCATTTTTGTACAATTATTCTTAATAAGAGACTTGTTTTCAGAAAAAGCACTACCGCTTTTTATTACAAAACGTTATATTAATACAACACTGTATTTATCGAGTGCATTTATTTTTATAATACTTATTGCTAATTATTACGAATCTTTTAATCCCAATATACTACTAGGAGCATTTATTTTAGTTTGGGTCAACGATTCCTTTGCATTTTTAATTGGTAAAAATTTTGGGAAACAAAAACTCTTTCCAAGAATTTCACCAAAAAAAACGGTTGAAGGATTTTTAGGAGGCTTATTTTTTTCATGTGTAGCTAGTTATTTTGTTGCAGAATTTACTGGAACATTAAACTCTACAAATTGGTTAATTATGAGTGTTATTATTAGTGTTTTTGGGACTTTAGGCGATTTAATCGAATCTAAATATAAGCGTCAAGCTAAAGTTAAAGATAGTGGTGTAATTATGCCAGGACATGGTGGACTATTAGATCGTTTAGATAGTATTATCTTTGCTGCGCCATTTATATATTTGTTTTTAAGAATTTTAAAATATGTTTCATAAAGAAGGTTATAAAATCATTTTAGCAGCCTTGACATTGGTAGTTATTTCTATCTTTATTATAGATAAATTCTTGGAAATTTATTGGTTTCAAAAGGGATTAGAAATACTTCTTTTAATATGTTTGTTGCTTGTCCTTCAATTCTTTAGAAACCCTAAAAGACATACGATATTAAACAACAACCATGTATTGTCTCCTGTAGATGGTAAAGTAGTAGTTATTGAAGAAGTTTTTGAAAGCGAATATTTTAACGACAAACGCATACAGGTAAGTGTGTTTATGTCGCCATTAAATGTGCATGTTACTCGTTATCCAATAGGTGGCAATGTAGTGTTTAATAAATACCATCCAGGTAAATACTTGGTTGCATGGCATCCTAAATCTAGTGAAGAAAATGAGCGCACAACTGTTGTAATAAATAATGAAATATATGGTAAAGTGTTATATCGACAAATTGCAGGTGCACTGGCAAGACGTATTGTAAACTATGCCAAACAAAACGCTACAGCTACTCAAGGTAGTGATTCTGGTTTTATTAAATTTGGTTCGAGAGTAGATTTATTTTTACCTTTAGACACAATTATTAACGTGAAGCTCAACCAAAAGGTTCGTGGAGGCGAAAGTATTATTGCCAAAAAATAATGGATTCTGAAAAATTAGACATAGAATTTAAAAAAGCCATAAAACGTGTAAATGCTCATACTGACCCATTTCCTGCCGATACCTTATTGCGAATCTATGCTTACTACAAAAAAGCAACTAATGACTATAGCAGACCAAGTAGCAGAACGCCAATCATAAATGCATTTAAGACCAATGCATTATTTCAAACAAAAGATATTACTGAAGATGAAGCCAAGCGCATTTATATTGATTTAGTGAATGATTACTTCTTGGATAAAAAGTAAAATAGCCTTGCAATAATTATCCTTGACTTTGTGATAGACGAAGTCACATTTTTGATTTCAAAAAAATTCTACCACCAAATCAAATAAATTGTATTAGTATTTTTTTTACTGTTAAATTCTATAATACTTGAAGTTAAAAAATAAATTTTTCGTATCTTAAGCTGTCTTTTTAAATCAATTTTATTATGAAAAAAGAAATCATAAATAAAACCATGAAGTTCTTTATTTCTTCTTTGGTTTTAATACTTTTATTTGGATATCATCATAATACTCATGCTGCAATTTTACTTCAAGAAGATATTCAACAAAACATACAGTCTTATACAGAATTTAAAGGTATTGTTGTTGACAGTAAAACCAAAGAACCTTTAATTTTTGCAGATATAACTGTTAATAGCACTAATATTAGAACTGTAACTAATAAAGAAGGTAAATTTTTACTCAAGGTTCCTAATAACCTATTAGATAAAATGATAACAGTTTCTTTTTTAGGGTACGAAAAGCAAGAAATTCCACTTCAAAATTTGAAAAATAGAAATAATAAAATAGCACTTAGTATTTCTATTACCAAATTAACACAAGTTAAAATTAACGTTCCAAAAGATGCTGAAACTTTGGTGAGAATGACTTTAAATACAAGAGGAGGAAACTATTATAATGAGCAAGCTATAATGACAGCTTTTTATAGAGAAACCATTAAAAAGCGTAAAAAGAATGCGTCTTTGTCTGAAGCAGTTGTGGAAATTTATAAACAGCCTTACGCATCAAATAAAAATGATGCTATTAGGCTCATTAAATCACGAAAAAATACCAATTACTCTAGACTTGATACGCTTGCAATAAAACTACAAGGTGGTCCATTTAGTACATTATATGCAGATATTGTAAAGTATCCTGAATATATATTTACTGAAGATACGTTTCCTTATTATGAATTTAGTTTTGAACCTTCTACACAAATCAATGATCGACAGGTATATGTTGTAAAATTTAAACAACTTCCAAATGTATTTTCTCCATTTTATTATGGTAAATTATTTATAGATTCTGAGACTTTTGCACTAACAAGTGCTGTATATAATCTTAATGTTGAAAACAGAAAACAAGCCAGTGCATTGTTTCTTCGTAAAAAGCCTAGAAAGGTTACTGTTTACCCAACTGAAGCAACATATAGAGTAGATTATAAAACAACAAATGGAAAATGGTATTATGGTTACAGTAACATACAACTAGCTTTTAAAGTGAAGTGGAAAAACAAACTTTTTAGCAGTAACTATACATTAAGTATAGAAATGGCTATAACAGACTGGGAGAAAAATACCACAGGGAAAAAGAAACCCAAAAATAGTTTAAAACCAACTGTTATTTTAAGTGATGAAGCTTCTGGGTTTTCGGATCCTGAATTTTGGGGAAAATACAACATTATAGAACCCGAAAAATCTATTGAATCTGCTATAAGAAAAATAGCCAAACAACTTAAACGTATTCAAAGTTAATGACTTCGCCATAAAGGTCGAAGTCTGTTGCATCAGTAATTTTTACAAAGGTAAATTCGCCAGTTTTTAGATAGGTTTTAGTAGTATAGATTAGCACTTCGTTATCAACATCTGGAGAATCAAACTCTGTACGACCAATAAAATAATCGCCTTCTTTTCTATCAATGACTACTTTAAAGGTTTTGCCAATTTTTTCTTGGTTAAGTTCCCACGAAATTTGAGATTGCAATTCCATAATAGCGTTAGCACGTTCTTGTTTAACATCTTCAGGCACATCATCTACCAAATTGTAAGCATGTGTATTTTCTTCATGCGAATATGTAAAACATCCTAAACGCTCAAAACGCATTGCTGCAACCCATTCTTTAAGTTCATGAAAATGTTCTTCAGTTTCACCTGGATAACCAACAATAAGTGTCGTTCTTATTGTCATATCTGGAACTGTTTCACGAAACTCTTTAAGCAGTTTTGTAGTTTTATCTTTAGTAGTGCCACGACGCATACTTTTTAAAAGTTCATCAGAAATATGCTGCAATGGAATATCTATATAATTACAAATTTTTGGTTCGTTTTTCATTACTTCCAACACATCCATAGGAAATCCTGTTGGAAACGCATAATGCAAACGAATCCATTCTATACCTTCAACTTTTACAAGAGCTTGAAGCAATTCTGCAAGGTTTCGTTTTTTATAAATATCAAGACCATAATAGGTTAAATCCTGAGCAATTAAAATTAATTCTTTAACGCCATTGGTCGCTAATTTCTCTGCTTCAATAACAATATCTTCAATTGGAGTAGAGCGATGTTTACCTCGCATAATTGGTATCGCACAAAAACTACAAGGTCTGTCGCAACCTTCAGCAATTTTTAAAAAGGCATAATTTTTTGGCGTGGTTGTTAAGCGTTCTCCTATAAGTTCGTGTTTATAATCTGAGCCAAGTACTTTAAGTAAACTAGGAAGTTCAGTAGTACCAAAATACTGATCTACATCTGGAATTTCTTTTTGTAAATCGGGTTTGTAACGTTCGCTCAAACAACCTGTAACATATAATTTATCAACTTTACCTTTTTGTTTTTTATTAACGTATTCTAAAATTGTATTTACACTTTCTTCTTTAGCATTATTAATAAAACCACAAGTATTAATAACTACAATATTACCTTCTTCTTCATGAACAACATCTTTACCATTTGCCTTAAGTTGTCCCATTAATACTTCGCTATCGTAAACATTTTTACTACAGCCAAGCGTTACTACGTTGATCTTGTTTTTTTTGAGTGATTTAGTTCTCATTCCTTAATTTTGGTTTGCAAAGATACGACCTATATTAATCCTTTTGTATATTTATATGTCTTAAATACCTAAGCCTAACATGAAGCATTTACAAATTTTAGCTATTTTAATTAGCTTTCTGGTATTTAGTTGTAGTTCAACTAATGATGAAATTCCTAATGAAAATGAATCAGATTTAGGTTTATACTTTCCTCCAGTAAATTCAAATGAATGGGAAACACAAACTGTTAATGAGTTGGGTTGGAACGATTCAGCAATGCAGGCTTTATTTAGTTTACTTGAAGAGAAAGACACGAAAGCGTTCATGATTTTAAAAGATGGGAAAATAGTAGTTGAAAACTATTTTAATGGTGGAAGTTCTACTGATGATAACGCGTGGAATTCAGCAGGAAAAACACTTTCAGCATTTACAATAGGTATTGCACAACAAGAAGGTTTTTTAGACATAAGCAACCCTTCAAAAGATTATTTAGGAAGCAATTGGTCTAATTTAACAACCGAACAAGAACAAAATATTACTGTATTCAATCATTTAACAATGACTACAGGATTAGATTATACAAATATTTTACTGCAAAATTGTACGCTTCCAAGCTGTTTCAATTATTTAAATGAACCTAGTAGTTTTTGGTATTATCATAATGGTGCTTATACACTCACTCAAAACATAGTTGAAGGTGCAATTGGAAGCGATTTTTCAGCTTACTTTAATTCTAAATTAAGAGATAGAATTGGCATGCAAGGCGAGTGGGTTTCTTTAGGATTTAATAGCATTTATTTTAGTACAGCTAGAAGTATGGCACGTTTCGGATTACTTAATTTAAACCAAGGCATTTGGGAAGATACTGTAGTTTTAAACGATATTAATTATTTTATTGAAATGACTAATACTTCTCAAAACTTAAATAAATCTTATGGATATTTATGGTGGTTAAATGGTAAAGAAAGTTTTAGAAGTCCAGGTTTAACTTTAGAATTTCAAGGTTCATTAATAATTAATGCTCCTGATGATTTAATTGCAGCCTTAGGAAAAAATGATCAGAAATTATATATAGTACCTAGCCAAAACCTTGTTATTGTTAGAATGGGAGGTGATGCTGGCGAAGCCCTTCTTGGACCTTCAAGTTTTGATAATGACCTTTGGGAGAAAATAAACGCTTTAATAAACTAACAAAAGGCTATTACTAATTTACTTAAAAAAAGAATCTACAAACTCGTATTTATTAAATACTTGCAAATCTTCAATACCTTCTCCTACACCAATATATTTTACTGGTATTTGAAATTGGTCACTAATACCAATTACGACACCACCTTTTGCTGTTCCGTCGAGTTTAGTAACAGCAAGCGAAGATACTTCGGTTGCTGCAGTAAATTGTTTGGCTTGTTCAAATGCGTTTTGTCCTGTAGAGCCATCTAAAACTAAAAGCACATCGTGTGGTGCTTCGCCAACAACTTTTTGCATCACACGTTTTACTTTTGTTAATTCGTTCATTAAATTAACTTTATTGTGAAGTCTTCCTGCTGTATCAATAATTACAACATCTGCATTTTGGGTCACAGCACTTTGCAATGTATCGAAAGCTACTGAAGCAGGATCACTTCCCATTTCTTGCTTTATCATTGGTACATCTACACGATCTGCCCATATTTGTAATTGGTCTATTGCAGCTGCACGAAACGTATCTGCGGCTCCAAGAACAACTTTTAAGCCTTGCTTTTTAAATTGATACGCTAACTTGCCAATAGTTGTTGTTTTGCCAACACCATTAACACCAACCACCATAATAACGTGTGGTTTAATTCCTTCAGGAATTGTAAATTCTGTTGCTTCGCCTGAATTGGTTTCAGATAATAATCCTGCAATCTCTTCTCGAAGTATTTTATTTAACTCTTCAGTTCCTAAATATTTGTTTTTTGCTACTCGATCTTCAATACGCTCAATCACTTTAAGCGTTGTGTTAACACCAACATCACTAGTTACAAGGACTTCTTCTAGATTATCTAAAACCTCATCATCTACTTTAGATTTTCCAGCAACAGCTTTACTTAACTTATTTAAGAAGCTGGTTTTAGATTTTTCTAAACCTTTATCTAGTGTTTCTTTTTTATCGGAAGAAAATATTTTTTTTAAAAAACTCATTCTTTAACGTTTATTCGTTTGTTGTTTATTTGTTTAGGAATTGTGAATTCCTTTTTGCGTTAAGGATTAAGCAATCTGTTTGAGCTTTTTATGTTGTGGATTCCTGCTTTCGCAGGAATGACAAAACGGAAAAGCGAGTTGCGAAAGCCTGACCTCAACTTCGCGAAACGCTACGTTGAGCGAGCGAGGGAACTCCTAAATTAATTATAACAATAGCCTTGCCCTTTTATGACTTCGGAAAAATTGTCATAAATTTTAGGCATAAAGAAAAACAATATTTTCTAAATATATTCTCAGGTTCAATAAAAAGATTCCCTCCCGATAGCTATCGGGATTCGCGAGAATGACAAAATTATTGAAACCTAGATGTAACCATCAAGGAATTTTAATTCAATATAAAACAAAAGCAGCTCTCAATAGAAAGCTGCTTTAAAATATCTTAAACTATAAATGTTATTTTTTATTCAAAAAATCGTTTACCCGTTCTGGCGGCATAATTGATTCCACAAACATATAAGCTCCAGTTTTTGGAGATTTAACCATTTTTATAGCTTTTGTTAATCTTTTAGATCCTGTTTGTAATGATGCTACTGCTTTCTTTGCCATAATTCAATGCCTTTATTTAATTTCTTTATGAACTGTCATACGCTTCAAGATTGGATTAAATTTTTTAATCTCTAATCTATCTGGAGTATTTTTTTTACTTTTTGTAGTAATGTATCTAGAGGTACCTGGCTGTCCAGACTTTTTGTGTTCTGTACACTCTAATATTACTTGAACTCTATTTCCTTTTTTTGCCATGTTCTTTAATAATTAAATGTGGCTATTATTTTAAAAATCCTTTAGATTTAGCTTCATCTATTGCAGCAGAAATCCCTATTCTATTAATAGTTTTTAATGCTGAAGCAGAAACTTTTAAAGTAATCCATTTATCTTCTTCAGGAATATAAAAACGCTTTTTTAATAAGTTAATATTAAATCTACGTTTCGATCTGTTTAAGGCATGAGATACTTTGTTTCCAAACATAGCTCTTTTTCCAGTAAGTTCACAAACTCTTGACATTATTTCTGACTTTAAATTCAGTTATTTTTAAACGAGGTGCAAATTTACAAATTCTTTAATAGTTCGCAAACTTAATTTATCAATTTTTTGAAATTTCTTTTTGGAGCATTTCGAAGGCTTTATTTGCTGCCTTATTTACCACTTTTAAACGATGGTTTCCTAAATGATATTCTTTTGAATAAACCTTGTTTGAAGTTGCAATAGCGATATAAACAGTACCAACATCTGCATTGGAATCTCCTTTGATTGGTCCTGCATTTCCAGTTACTGCAATTGCAAAATCCGTATCAAATATTTTTTGTGCTCCTTTAACCATAGCTTCTGCTACTTGTGTACTTACTACCGAATGTTTTTTAATAAACTCTTTAGAAACTCCCAAAACATTAATTTTTGTTTGAGTTGCATAACTTACAATACCACCTTTAAAATACGCAGAAGCTCCAGCATTTGCCGTAATCCGTTCTGCAATCATTCCTCCTGTACAACTCTCGGCAACTGATAGTGTTTTGCCTAATTGTGTTAATTGCTTTCCGATTTTTAATTCGATTGAAGTTTCTTCATCTTCAAAACCAACATAAATATCTTGAATTAAAGGAATTACAATGCTTATCTGTTTTTCAACTTCTTTCCTAATCTTCTCTTCATCAAATCCTTTTGCAGACAAGCGCAACCTGACTTTACCTAGATTAGGCAAATAGGCAAGTTTTATATAATCTGGTAGATTATCTTCCCAAGTTTCTATTTTAGCAGCTAGCATACTTTCTCCTAATCCATAGGTAAGTAGTGTTTTATGTAAAATAAATGGAAGTTCATACTTGTCTTTTAATCTTGGGAGAACTTCGTTTTGCATTAAGGCTTTCATTTCAAAAGGAACTCCTGGAAGTGAAATGAAAGTTTTGTTTTGCTGTTCTATCCACATTCCTGGTGCTGATCCAAATCTATTCATCAAAGGTTTAGATTTTGAAGGAATTAACGCTTGGTCTTTATTAATTTGAGATAATGGTTGCTTGATGTATTTTTCCCAAAGCGTTTCAATATTTTTTAAAACGTCTTTGTTTTGTACTAAAGTGTCGCTAAAATATTCTGCAATTGTATGTTTTGTAATATCATCTTTTGTAGGTCCTAATCCTCCTGTAACTATAATAATATCTACATTATCTTGGGCTTCTTTTAAAGATTTTAAAATGTGCTTTTTATCGTCTTGTACTGAAGTAATTTGAAAAACAGAAATACCAATTTTATTGAGTTCTTTTGCAATAAAAGCTGAATTTGTATCTACGATTTGACCAATGAGAATCTCATCGCCAATTGTAATTATTTCTGCTTGCATTATAAGTTGAAATCTGCCTTAATTTCTTCAACTGTATTTTCTACAGCTTTTAAAACGATATTTAATTTTTCGGTAATGTCTTTACCTTTTTGCTCAAATTTTCCCCAATCTTGAACTTCAATTAAATCGTCTAGCACACCTAATTCGAAAAGATCTATTGTAGGCTTCATTTTGTGTGCTGATTGATAGGTAGCTAAATAATCTTTACTATCTACAGCAATACTTAAAAGTCTAGCATCTGCTGGTACTTCTTCTAGAAATGTAAGCGCTAAGGTTTTGATAAATTCAGTATCGTTATCTGCTAATTCTCTTACTCTGTCTAGTTTATAATGTTGTTCCATTTTATTTTACTGTTATAGAAAATAGTTCTTGGTTTTTAATGAATCCTTTTAATTTATCTTTTGCAACCACCTTGCCAACTCCAGCTGGTGTGCCTGTAAAGATAATATCTCCAATCTTTAAAGTAAAATATTTTGACACATATTCGATTAACTCATTTATTTTCCAAAGCATTAAGCTTGTATTTCCTTGCTGTACAATTTTATCGTTTTTATATAAACTGAAATTAATATCATCTACAGTTTTAAAATTATTTTTAGAAATCCATTTTCCAATAACAGCAGCTCCATCAAAGGCTTTAGCCTTTTCCCAAGGCAGTCCTTTTGCTTTTAACGTACTTTGCAAATCGCGAGCAGTAAAATCTATGCCAAGACCAATTTCATTATAATATTTATGAGCAAACTTTTTATCTATATGCTTACCTACTTTATTAATTTTTACTAAAATTTCTACTTCATGATGCACATCGTTTGAGAAATCTGGAATAAAAAATGGTTGTTTCTTCAATAAAATTGAAGTGTCTGGTTTTAAAAACACAACTGGATTTGTAGGCTTTTCGTTTTCGAGTTCTTTAATGTGCTCTGTATAATTCCGTCCAATGCAGATTAGTTTCATATTCTTTTTAGATAAAAGAACAAAGATCGCTTCGCTTTTGGAAACAAGATTATTTCTTTAAGTCTTTTGTCTTTATTCTTTATTCTTTATTCTAATTTATTGTTAAACGCTCTCAATTTAATTGCTGTAAATACCTTTTTCGTGTATAAAGGGAAATCTGCGTTAAGCAACCAACCAAAATAACCTGGTTCTTGTTCTAGCACATCTAACACACGCTTATTTTTATGCTTCCCAAAAGAAAAACATTCTTCTCCATCTTTATTATAAGTAATAAAACCAGCAAAATCTGCAAATTTTTTACGAGAACTAAATTGTGCTAAAAACTTTGTGTCGTTTTCAAGCTCATCATATTTTGAAAGTTGTGCTTTAAGAACTTCGAAAGTTGCATTTGTATCAGCTTCTGCACTATGGGCATCTTCCAGATTTTTATCGCAATAAAATTTATAAGCAGCTACTAATGTTCGTTGCTCCATTTTATGAAAAATGGTTTGCACATCTACTGATACACGATTTTTCATATCAAAATCTAATTCTGCTCGTAGCATTTCTTCAGCTAATAACGGAATATCAAATCGGTTGGAATTAAATCCTCCCAAATCTGAATCCTTAATCATGTTATTAATTTCTCTAGCGAGTTCTTTAAATGTTGGTTCATTAGCAACTTTTTCGTTTGTAATACCATGAATGGCAATAACTTCTTTTGGAATTGACATTTCTGGGTTTACTAGCCATGTTTTTTGCTCTTCTTTCCCATCGGGAAACACCTTTAAGATGGAAATTTCTACAATTCTATCTTTTGAAATATTAATTCCTGTGGTTTCTAAATCGAAAAAACAAATGGGTTTGGTAAGATTGAGTTGCATTATTGTTTGTTGTTAAGTTTGTTGGTTGAAAAGACGATAAACTTTTATTTCAAAAAAAAAGTTTCAAACTATGTCTTTACTTATATTTATGAGATCCCTTTTTTCAAAGGGATTTTAGATTTCTCTATTCTCGTCCCAATCTTCAAGGTAATCTTTTACGGCTTTAACGAATTGTCCTCCAAGAGCTCCATTTACAACACGATGGTCGTACGAATGCGATAAAAACATTTTATAACGAATGCCAATAAAATCGCCTTCGGAAGTTTCAATAACAGCTGGAACTTTACGTATTGCTCCAAGTGCTAAAATACCAACTTGCGGTTGGTTAATTATTGGTGTTCCCATTATACTTCCAAAGGTTCCAACATTGGTTACTGTGTAAGTGCCATCTTGTATGTCGTCTGGTTTCAATTTATTTAAACGTGCACGATTTGCTAAATCATTAACCTTTTTGGTCATTCCAACTAAATTTAGCTGGTCTGCATTTTTAATTACAGGCACAATTAAATTCCCATCACTTAAAGTAGCAGCCATACCAAGATTAATATTTCTCTTTTTTATAATAGTTTCTCCTTGTACTGAAATATTAAGCATAGGATATTCTCTTAACGCTTTTGCTACAGCTTCCATAAATATTGGAGTAAAAGTCAAGTTTTCTCCTTCGCGATTTTTAAAATCGTCTTTAACTTTATTTCTCCAATTCCAAATTTTGGTAACATCTGCTTCTATAAACGATTGTACATGTGCTGAAGTTAGTACAGAATCGACCATATGTTTTGCAACGAGTTTGCCCATTCTGGTCATTTCTATTATTTCATCTTCACCACTAGAAACTGAAGTTTCTTGTGTACTTTCAGTTTCTTTAAACTGATTTGGTTGAGTTGTAGTTTTTTGTGTAGATTGACTTCCTCTACTTTGAAGATAGGCAAGAATATCGTTTTTTGTAACACGCCCTTCTTTTCCTGTACCTAGAACTAGATCTAATTCAGATTGAGTAATACCTTCTTTTTTTGCGATATTTTTAACTAATGGTGAATAAAAACGGTCTCCATTTGATGTTACTTGAGCAATAGTTTCTTGAGCAGCAACTACTGTTTGAGTAACTTCTGCTACAGCTTTTAAAGGAATATCTTGCTCTATTTCTTCTTCTGCTATTGGAGCTGAAGTAGAAGGAATTTCATCAGCATCAGTTTCAATGATTGCAATAGTTTGACCTACTTGTACAACTTCGTCAACATTAAAGAGCTTTTCTACTAAAACACCATTTACTTCGCTAGGTATTTCGCTATCCACTTTATCTGTAGCAATTTCTAATATAGGCTCGTCTTCTTCAATAGTATCACCAATTTCTTTTAGCCAAGAAGTAATGGTTGCTTCCGCAACACTTTCTCCCATTTTTGGTAATTTGAGTTCAAATTTTGCCATATTATTAATGCTAAAGGTTTTTAAGTTTCTGCCTGCAAAATTAATGAAAAATCATCTAATCAATATAGTTTCCACAATTAATTCTATTCAAAACAAATGACTTCTCCTTGACTTGAAGAACTATTACTGCCTATAATAAAATTAGAGTTTTTAGGTAAAATCTTGAATGTAACTAACTTATTTAATTCGCTATTAGAAAATTGCTTTATCGTTTCTTTAAAACTGATAACATTAGTATCAAAAATAATTTCGTCGTCTTTTTCTATATTTTTTACATCTTTTTTTAATACTACTTCTTTAGGTAAAACTTGCTTGAGTTTATCATTAATAGTTTTAGAAACTAAAACATATTTATTTGCTTTGTTTGGTTCGACATTCTTTTCATACCTAAAAAAATAAGCAATCTTGATTCCTAAACTTACCAAAGTATCGAATAATAGATTGCTTTTAAAATGCTTTTTGTAAAATATTTGCATCGCGTTATAGAAGTCTTTGGCGTAATTTTTATTTTTTAATGTGCTTTCTCCTTTATAATGAATAATTGTGGTGTTAGCAAAATAATAGTTTTTATAACCTGCTTTTAACACTCTATAAGACAAATCTATATCTTCGCCATACATATAATAATCTTCGTCAAATCCGTTAACTTGTCTATAAACACTTCGTTTTATTAACATAAATGCGCCAACCAAAACATCAACTTTTCCAGTAGTATCTTGGCTTAAATGATTTGCATAATATTTTTTTGAGTCACCAAATATTTTCTGAAAAGCGATTTTTACTATAGGAATATTACGCTTACTTTCTGGTAAAAACTGTCCTGTTCCGTCAATAAGTTTACAACCAACAATACCGAGTTTTTCTTGTGAATTGGTAAACTCCAGAAGCTTTTCGAACGTATCTTCGGCAACAACTGTATCAGGATTTAAAATACAAATGTATTTACCTTTTGCTATTTCTACACCTTGATTATTTGCTTTGGAGAATCCAACATTTTCTTTATTCTCGATAAGTATAACTTCAGGAAAAAGTTGTTTTACCATTTTACAACTTTTATCTTTAGAGTTGTTATCAATCACAATTATTTCGGCATCAATATTAGAAATAGCTGCTTGTACACTTTTTACACACAACTCTAAAAAGTAAAGTACATTATAGTTTAATATGATGACGGAAAGCTTCAAATATAATTAGACTTTTAAGGAAGTTTCAAAAGGAATTCTATTTATAATACTTCTGCCCAGTGTGACTTCGTCTGCATATTCAATTTCATCGCCAACCGAAATTCCTCTAGCAATTGTAGTAGTAATAACATCCTTATCTTGTATTTGCTTGTAAATATAAAAATTGGTAGTATCGCCTTCCATTGTAGAACTTAACGCAAAAATCAACTCTTTTATTTTTCCTTTTTTTACTTTGTTAACTAACGAAACGATATTTAAATCGTGAGGTCCAATGCCATCCATGGGTGAAATTTTTCCGCCAAGCACATGGTATAATCCTCTAAAAGAACTTGTATTTTCAATCGCCATAACATCTCGAATATCTTCTACAACACAAATGATATCTTCATTTCTATATGGATTTACGCAAATTTCACACAGTTCTACATCACTAATATTATGACAACTTTTACAAAACTTAATTTTACTTCTCATTTGCTGTAATGCTTTTGATAATTGAGTAGTTTGTTCTTGTGGCTGACGTAATAAATGTAGCACTAATCGTAATGCTGTACGCTTGCCAATTCCTGGCAATTGTGACATTTCGTTAACTGCATTTTCGAGTAGCTTTGATGAAAATTCCATAATGCGAATTTACAATTTTAAAACTTTTCTGGACACAAATGCATGAATGTTTCTTTTTGAATTGAAATTTGTATTTTGGCTGTCGAATTATTTTTCTATGAACTCAACGCAAATACTTATACTCATTGCAACCTATTTTGGGCTACTTTTATTAATCTCCTATTTTACTGGAAAAAATGATAGCAACGAAGACTTTTTTAAAGCTGGAAAAAAATCGCCTTGGTACATAGTTGCTTTTGGTATGGTTGGAGCTTCGCTTTCGGGAGTGACTTTTATTTCGGTTCCTGGATGGATAGACGGTTCTCAATTCAGCTATTTTCAAGTGGTTTTAGGTTATATGGTTGGTTATTTTGTAGTTGCCTTTGTATTAATGCCGATTTATTATAGATTAAATGTTACTTCAATTTACGAATACTTATTAGATAGATTCGGAACAGTAAGCCATAAAACTGGAGCATTTTTCTTTTTTATATCACGTGTTTTAGGAGCAGCTTTTAGATTGTTTTTAGTGGCTATTGTTTTACAGCAATTTGTGTTTGATGCATGGAATGTTCCTTTTGAAATTACTGTTGTGATTTCTATTTTATTGATTTGGGTTTACACGCATCGTGGTGGTATTAAAACCATTGTATGGACAGATACCTTACAAACGCTTTTTATGATTACTGCAGTGTGTTTATCTATATTTTTAATAAATAAAGCATTAGGTTGGAGTTTCACAGAATTTCTTGCTTCTGATGAGTTAAAAGAATACAGTAAAGTTCTGGTTACAGATAGTTTTTTGGTGCGTAGTCATTTTATAAAATCATTTCTTGGTGGCATATTTATTACTATTTGTATGACAGGACTCGATCAAGATATGATGCAAAAGAATTTAACATGCAAAACACTAAAAGATGCCCAAAAAAATATGGTGTCCTTTAGTATTGTGCTTGTTGCTGTCACCTTTTTATTCATGCTACTTGGTGCGCTTTTGTTTATTTATGCAAATCAAAATAATATTGCTATTCCATTAATGGATGGCACTCCTAAAACTGATTTACTATTTCCAGAAATAGCTTTAAATAGTGGTTTAGGCATAACATTAGCTATTACATTTATGCTGGGATTAATAGCTGCAGCATACAGTAGTGCCGATAGTGCTTTAACATCTTTAACAACATCATTTTGTGTGGATTTTATGAATATTGAAAAACATCCTGAACAATCACAAAAAAAGCTTCGCAAAAAAGTGCATATTGCAATGAGTATTTTATTGGTAATCGTTATAATTATTTTTAAATATGTGCTCAATAGTAATGTTATTGATAGTTTGCTTACTGTAGCAGGTTATACCTATGGTCCTTTATTAGGTTTATTTGCTTTTGGAATTTTTACCAATTATAAAATAAAAGATAAGTATGTATGGATTGTAGCTTTTTGCTCTGTAATACTAACAGCAATTATAGGTAACATTCCAGCCGAAAATCTTGGAGGTTATGTTGTTGGCTACGAGCTTTTACCAATTAACGGTTTACTAACCTTTATTGGTTTAATATTGATTCGTAGCAAGAAGCGTTAAAGTACAAGCCGCTTCAAATTCAATATCATGTTGTTTTAAAAGTTTATAGAATTCTGGATTTTCTGTTCCTGGATTAAAAATAACACGTTTAGGGTTCAATGAAACTATATAGTTGTAAAAATCCTTTTGCCTTTTTGGGTTAAGATATATTGTAACAGTATCAATATCCTCATAAAATATCAGTTTTGTATCAATTGTAATTTCTGAAACTTCGCCTTCTTTTAAACCAAAGGCAACTACTTCTAATCCAATATTAACCAAACGATTAATTGCCATATTAGAATATCTATAAGATTTTAATGAAGCTCCAAAAACAAGGGTTCTCTTTTTCATGTGTTAAAATAATGTTAACTGCTGTTAAAAAAAGTAACAGGATTCAAAATTAGTCGTCTGTTAGGTATAAATGAAATAAAATCATTTAAAAGACAAATAATCAATCAATCAAAAAAATAAATGAAAAGACTAATCACCCTTTGTGTGTTATCCCTATTTACAATTTTAAACATACAAGCAACCGAAAAAGAAGCACTTGTGGACGGTTCCATCTCTGGAAAAGTTTATGATGCTACTCTAAACGAACCCTTACCTTATGTAAACATAGTTATAAAAAATTCTGAAGGAGAAATTGTAACAGGTGGAATTACATTAGAAGACGGAACATTCAAAATCACAAAAATTCCTGAAGGAAACATTACTGTAACCATACAATATATTGGTTACAAAGCTGTAGTTAAAGAAATTACTATTAGTAGGAGCAATCGTAAAGTAGATTTTGGTAACATTAGGCTAGAAGAAGAAGCTGCTGGGCTTGACGAAGTAACAGTTATAGCAGAAGTATCTACTATACAACAAAGAGTTGACCGAAAAGTAATTACCATAGGAAAAGATTTAGCAGCCAGTGGTACAGCTTCAGATATTATGGTAGGTATTCCATCGGTTAGTATAGATGCTCAAACTGGAGATATTAGTATGCGTGGTAACTCCAATGTTCGTGTAATGGTAGATGGCAAGTTATCTAACATTCCAACAGCACAGTTGTTAAAACAAATTCCTTCTGCTTCAATTAGATCTATAGAATTAATCACAAATCCTTCAGCAAAATATAATCCTGAAGGTATGAGCGGAATTATTAATATTGTGTTACATAAAAACACAATGATAGGATTTAATGGCAGTACAAGTGTTGGCTTGAGATACGAAAAGGAACCAAAATTTAATAGTTCATTAAATATGAATTATCGTAACGGTAAATTTAATTTATATGGAAACTATAGCAATAATATTTCTAAAAATGTTAATTACGGATTTATCGACAGAATTGAGCAAAATACACTTCAAACGATAGATATCTTAGATGATAGAAAATCGCATTCATTTAAAGTGGGTCTTGATTTTTATTTAAACGATAAGAATACGCTTTCAGTTTTCACTAACCAAAATCTTTTTGCTGGCGGAACAAATGCCGAAACTGACATCTTTTTTAGTGATAATGCTTTCGATCAAAATCAAATTATATCTAATGATGGAGACAACGAATCTCATCAATATAATTTTGATTACAAACTTGATTTCAACAAAGAAGGTCAAAATATTGAACTTGAAGTTGATTATAACGTATATAATGGCGATCAGAGAACGGACAACTCATTCGCAGGATTTATTATAAGACCTGATTATTTTGAGCTTAATGATACCGAAAGAAATCGTACAACCATTAATTTAGATTATGTTGATCCTTTATCTGAAACCACTAAATTAGAATTAGGCTTACAAGCAAGATTATTCAACAATACTATTAATTACGAATCGGATGCACGCTCACAAAATTTATTAGGAGAATACATCCCAACTACAACCTATTTTGATTATAGTAGAGATATCTATTCGGCTTATGCAACTTATAGTAAAAAGTTCGAAAAGTGGACCTATCAAATAGGATTGCGTGCCGAAAATGTACAAGTTGAAACTTTGGCTTTAGAAACTGACCTTGAAACTGATGCAGCTACTGCTTTCCCTTTTGATAATGATTATTTTGAGGTTTATCCATCTGCTTTTTTTACATATAGTCCATCTGAAAAAAATTCATATCAACTAAGCTATAGTAGACGTGTTGACAGACCAGGAGTGGGACAAGTAAATCCATTACCTGAATTTAGTACGCCTTTAATTTCTAAATTCGGAAATCAAGATTTACAGCCACAATTCACCAACTCAATTGAAACTAATTATACTAGAACATTAAATAATAGAAAAGGAAGTATTACTACTGGTATATTTTATAGAAGTATAAAAGACGAAATATCAACTGTTGTTTTAGTTGATAGAGCAGATTTTAACAGATTAATTTTAACTGACGATAATTTTGACGATACTTCGGCTTTTGGTTTTGAATTTTCTACTAATTATCGCCCAACAAAATGGTGGAGTATTAATGGAAGTTTTGATTTCTATTCTCAAACTCAAAAAAGTATTAGTGAAAGACTAACAGTTTCACCAGAAATTGCAACTGAAAACGATATAGTTTTAGAAACTGTTGAAGTTGACAATTTAGCTTGGAACTTTAGAATGTACAATAATTTTAGTGTTAGCAAGAGTTTATCGTTTACAGCATTTGGATTTTATAGAGGAACAAATAAGAGTATTCAATTTAATGTTGATCCAATGTATTTTGTAAATCTAGGAATGCGTTATAGCTTTCTGGAAGGTAAGGCCAACTTTAGCTTAAGTTTTAATGATGTATTTAATACAATGAAATTTGGTGGAGAAGCAAACAGACCTTTCAAACAAGAAATTCAATTTAACTGGGAAAGCCAAACTGTCGCAGCCAGTTTATCTTATCGCTTTGGTGGTGGTAAGTACAGAGCAAAATCTCGTAAACGTAGAGATAATGATGAAAAATCAGGAGGAGGAATATTTTAATAAAATAAATAAGCCCAATTAATAACCTACATAATAGTTGATGGTTAGTGTTAATGTTTGGTTATTAATAAGAAAACCCAAAGTGTAATAACTTTGGGTTTTCAGCTTAAAAAATAATTCCTCAATGCAAAGCATTGAGGTTACCGCTAAAATTGTCATTCTCGCAAAAGTGGGAATCTAAACTGTTAAAATTGGTTAAAATTTTGTATGTAATGAAATAAAAATCAATTTTTTACGTCTTATATATAGTGAGCATTTTTAGTAAGTGTTAATGTTGGTTAATAGCAAGAAAAACCGAAACAGTCTTTGTTTCGGTTTTTTTATTCCCTTGAATCCCGATAGCTATCGGGAGGGAATCTTATTTATTAGAACTTTTATTTTGATTGATTTAATGACATTGATTCCGTTTCTTTTTTAAGAGATTCCTGCCTTGCGCCTCCGCTTTCAGCCTTCGTAGCTAAACTACTTCGGCGAAGTAGGCAAAGCTTCAGGAGGCATGCAGACTCAGGAATTTACCATCGAATAATTACACTTCCCCAAGTAAAGCCACTACCAAAAGCAGCCAATACAATAGTGTCTCCATCTTTTACTTTACCTTGCTCCCAAGCTTCTGTAAGTGCAATAATAATAGATGCCGCAGTAGTATTACCATACTTCATAATATTATTAAAAACTTGGTCATCTCTTAATCTAAATCTTCTTTGTACAAATTGAGAAATACGCAAATTAGCTTGATGTGGAATAAACAAATCGATATCTTCTTTTGTTAAATTATTTTTAGTTAAACCTTCTGTTATAACTTCACTAAAACGTACTACTGCATTTTTAAATACAAAAGTCCCATCCATATAAGGAAAATAAGAAACATCTTCTTCTTTTGAAGCTAATATCTCGGGAACCCAATGCCCAATACTTGGCGACTCTACAATTAATTTATCTGCATATTTTCCTTCGCTATGTAAATGCGTTGATAAAATTCCTTTAGCATTATCATCTTCTTGAGATAAAACACAAGCTCCAGCACCATCACCAAAAATTACGGTTACACCTCTACCACGATTCGTTTTATCCAATCCGTTAGAATGGTATTCGGCACCAATAACCAACACATTTTTATACATTCCTGTTTTAATAAATTGGTCTGCTACAGAAATTGCATATACAAACCCTGAACATTGATTTCGTACATCTAAAGCACCAATAGTTTTCATGTCTAACATCTCTTGAATTTGCACACCACATCCAGGAAAATAATAATCTGGACTTAAAGTTGCAAACACAATAAAATCGATATCATCTTTAGTTAAACCAGCACGTTCTATAGCAATTCTTGCTGCTTTTGCTCCCATAATAGCAGAAGAATCATCACTTCCCTCTTCAATCCATCTACGCTCTTTTATGCCTGTACGTTCCTGTATCCATTCGTCAGTTGTGTCCATCAACTTCGATAAATCATCGTTAGTAACCACATTATCTGGAACATAAGAACCTAAACCTATTATTTTTGAATTGTACATATATCAATATTTTTTTCTAAAAAGAGAGAAATCTGAAGTTTAACTAATAATTCAAAAGTACAAAATTATTGGTTCATCAAATATTGAAAATTCCAATTGTCAAAATTCAAATTTCAAAAGCTAATTTAAACATTTGGGATTTGGATATTGAATCTTTAGAAATTTACTTTTTCATCAGAAAAAGTCGTGCCAGTTTGTCACTTTTAACGAATTGGCATTTTTGTTGTTATTATTCAAAATGAAAATTAAAATAACTATAAGCAGTTTTCCTCCCGATAGCTATCGGGATTAGCGGAAAAGAAAAAAATAACAATTCATTATGGCAAAAGGAAATATTAATGTTGCAGTAGAAAACATTTTCCCCTTAATTAAAAAATTCTTGTACAGCGATCACGAAATCTTTTTACGTGAGCTTATAAGTAACGCTACAGATGCGACTTTAAAATTGAAGCACATTTCTAATATTGGAGAAGCTAAAGTAGAATATGGTAATCCGCAAATTGAAGTTAAAATTGACAAAAAAGGCAAAAAACTTCACTTTATTGACCAAGGATTAGGAATGACAGCCGAAGAAATAAAAAAATATATTAACGAAATTGCGTTTTCTGGTGCTGAAGAATTTTTAGATAAATACAAAGACAAGAGTGGAAAAGCAGAAGATACAGGCATTATTGGACATTTTGGTTTAGGATTTTATTCATCTTTTATGGTGGCAGACAAAGTAGAAATCCATACCAAGTCTTTTAAAGATGAAGATGCTGCTCATTGGACTTGCGATGGTTCTCCAGAATACGCTTTAGTAAAAGGAAAAAGAAAAGAAAGAGGAACAGAAATAATCCTTCATATTGCAGATGATTCTACAGAGTTTCTTGAAGAATCTCGGATAAAAGAGTTATTACAGAAGTATAACAAGTTTATGCCAATTCCAATCAAGTTTGGCACTAAAGAAGTAAATGATCCTGACCATAAACCAAAAACTACAAAAGATAAAGATGGTAAGGAAACTACAGAAGCTCACAAACAAATTACTGTCGATAATATTATCAACAATCCAAATCCTGCGTGGACAAAACAACCAGCCGATTTAAAAGATGAGGATTATAAAGGGTTTTACAGAGAATTGTATCCAATGCAATTTGAAGAACCATTATTCAACATTCATCTAAATGTAGATTATCCGTTTAACCTGACAGGAATTTTGTATTTTCCAAAAATAACAAATGATTTAAGCATTCAGAAGGATCGAATTCAACTGTATCAAAATCAGGTGTTTGTAACTGATAATGTTGAAGGCATAGTGCCAGAATTTTTAACCATGCTTCGTGGTGTAATCGATTCTCCAGACATTCCGTTAAACGTGTCACGTTCTTACCTTCAAGCAGATGGAGCTGTAAAAAAGATTTCGTCTTACATCACTCGTAAAGTAGCCGATAAATTGAAATCGTTATTTAGTGAAAATCGTGAAGATTTTGAAAAGAAATGGGACGATATTAAAATTGTGATTGAATACGGAATGCTAAGCGAAGAAAAATTCTTCGAAAAAGCAGATGCTTTTGCATTGTATCCAACAGTAAATGGTAAGTATTTCACTTATGAGGAATTATACAACAAGATAAAAGCAAATCAAACTGATAAGGATGACAAGTTGGTAATCCTTTATGCTTCCGATAAAGACGCACAACACTCTTATATTGAAGCTGCTAAAGCCAAAGGTTACGAAGTGCTGTTGTTAGATTCGCCAATTGTGTCTCATTTAATTCAGAAATTAGAAACCTCTAAAGAAAACATCTCTTTTGCACGTGTTGATGGGGATCATATTGATAATTTAATTAAGAAAGAAGATACTAAAATTTCTAAACTATCAGATGAAGAAAAGACCAAGTTAGATGAGTTATTGAAAGCCGTAGTGCCTTCTGAAAAATTCATGGTGCAATTAGAACCTATGGATAGTAATGCTGCTCCGTTTATTATTACACAACCAGAGTTTATGCGTCGTATGAAAGAGATGCAACAAACTGGAGGTGGAGGCGGAATGTTTGGTATGGGAGATATGCCAGAAATGTTCAATCTGGTAGTAAATACTAATTCGGAATTAGTAAGTGACATTTTAAATACTAAAACACGTAAAAAACAAGAACGTTTAATAAACCAAAGTTTAGATTTAGCACGACTTTCTCAAGGTTTGCTTAAAGGAGAAGAGCTTACTAACTTTATTAAGCGTAGTTATGATATGATAAAATAGATATTAGAATCAAGACCTTATATTAAGATTGTCGAAACAAGTTGAAACATCTTAAAAAACACAAACCACTCTGCTTTTTCAGAGTGGTTTGTGTTTTTTAAGAAGATTAATAAAAAGTGGTCAAAAAAGATGCTTATAGACGGTTTTTTATATGGGATTTTTTTAAAGGGTAAATAAATTTTTCAATACTAAAACAACTATTTTGGTTTTAATAAAAATTAAAATTATCTTCGAGACATTCCATAAAACTCTATGAACGATAAACTTATTTCCAAGAAAAAACCTGCATTTCCTATAACAAAATTGTTATCAGGTTATCTTACAAATCACGGAAGACACATAAAAATCCCTATTTTTTATGACGATTTATTACGATTTCAAGGAGCAATAGAAATTTTCGACGAAAAAGGAAACGACACACTTTGGATAAGAACTTATTATGCAGAACACGAACGTGCCGAAATTGAGCTCAGTTTAAAACAAATATACACCATTCTACATTCTGATGGTAGCAACTCTATTTTACCATACTTAAATATTGATAGTATCGATTTTTGCACTTTTGGAAACACAAAACCTTTTAGAATAAAAGTGCGAAATGTTTTAAATGATAATTACATTTTTCTATACGTAAAAAAAGCAGATGCCTCCAGAGTTTATGGTTTAGAATTAGAGCATTTACTCTCACCAAATCATATTAATTTTTTGGTACACAAAGACACCTTGATTGAAGAACATATTTCTGGTATTCCTGGTGATATTTTTATTGCTGAAAATTTTGATTCCTGTTCCGAACAAGACCAAAAAGCCATAGCTAAAGAATTTGTAAAATTTAATGAACGCTGTTTTGTACGCTTATTGGCAGACATGAGATCTTACAATTATGTGTTTGTACTTACTCACGATTTTGACAGATTACAATACCGAATTAGAGCAATAGATTTCGATCAGCAAAGCTATGAAGGCAATCCAAAAGTGTATAAACCACAGTTTTTAAAAGAAAATATTAAGTTGGTAGAAATGTCTCTAAATGTTTTAGCTCCAGAATCTATAGAGCAATACGAAAAAGAAGAACGCTCACTATTAGCTAAACGAGCATCAAGCGAACAAGAAAGATTAAACGAACTCTTGAATTGTATGAAAAAAGACAACATTTCAACACCAGAAAAAATAAAAGAACTCAAAGATGGCTTGTATAAATTAACAGCAGATGTTAACTTTAAAAAGTCAAAAAACATGGGAGAAATTTTAGGTAGTGCTTTAGACTTTATTATAAGAAATTACAAAAGTGAAAATCCATATATGATTAAATAAACACATGTACTGAACTTGATCAGTATTGAAACGTTTTTTATCTTGATATTGTAAAACATTTGACGAAACTTGAAACAAATTTATCTTTCTAAAGAATTAAAACTCTTTTATTTAAAAGACTTTGAAAAATTATTATCCGATAAAAATGAATTTTGGAAAATAGAAGAATCTATTGGTGGACATCTGATTAAAATAAATATAAGTGATAAGATTCAAACTTTATATTCGAAAAATGGACAAAATGATTCTCTATTAGGTAGTTATTTGGCTTTCTGCTATATCGAAAAATTAGAACAGAAAATATTTAAAATTTAATTCCTAAAATTCTTTTTGAATTTAATGATATTAGAAATGGTTGTTGCTTTTATGAATTTAGTTATCCTCGTAATAATGAAAATTTTAATGGAGATAGAACTCTTGGTTTTTCTTGTACTGATAATGAAGACCATTTCAGAATAAACCATATAAAAATTACATTTAAATCATATAATCGATTAGAGCACATACGTTTCTGGGATTATTTAACTGATGAATTAACGAAAATATAAAACGTTTTACAAAACCGCACTATTCTTATACCAACCGTCAAACAAAACATGCAAATTATTTCCACCAACATAGCCAAACCAATAACTATTTCTTGGAATGGAAAAAAGATTATTACTGGCATTTATAAAACGCCAACAAACAAACCTATTTATTTAGGCAAAAAAAATGTAAAAGGTGATGAGGTTACCGATAGAAAACATCATGGTGGCAAATATAAAGCGTGTTATTTGTTTTCGGCAGACCATTATCCATATTGGCAAAACCTCTATCCAAATTTAGATTGGGATTGGGGAATGTTTGGAGAAAATCTTACAGTTTCGGGATTAGATGAAACCAAAATTTGCATTGGTGATATTTATAAAATAGGCAATGCTTTGGTGCAAGTTACTCAACCTAGAGAGCCTTGTTTTAAGTTTGGAGTTAAATTTGGAACGCAACATGTGTTAAAACAATTTATAACTCATGGTCGCCCAGGAACTTATGTAAAGGTTCTTAAAGAAGGTTTTGTTAAAACAGGAGATTCTTTTAAGCTGGTTGAACAAGCCAAAAATAGTATTACATCATCTCAATTTTTTGAGCTTCTGTTTGCAAAACAAAAAAATCTACAACACCTCAAACTAGCTTTAGAAAACGAAGCTTTACCTTTAAAGAAAAGAATAAAATTGTCATCAATTAAAAAATAATTTGTTGTTTGTAACAAAAACATTTATAATAATAACGCAAAACCATTTCTAAATCTTTGAAGTGGTTTTTTAATTTAAAGTTATTACCTTACAACTAAATTAAAATTAATGCAGAACGATTACACAAAACCAGAATTTAAAAAGCTACTCCAGAAATTACAAGAAGAAAGTTGGCAGTTAGAATTACTAATCTCTGGTTTTGCAATTTTTGGTTTATTTACAGCTATCCCAACAATTACCGAAAGCCTTAAAGAAGCCGAAAATAGTCAGCAAATTTATAAGTTTGTTATTTCATTAATTGCAACAATATCCTGTTATATATTAATTTTTAATCTTTTGCTTCATGTGCTATTGCGTGGTTTATGGATAGGTGCTTTAGGATTGCGGTATGTGTCGGGAGATATTGATTATGATAGTTTAAAATACAGTCAGAAATTCACTAAATACCTAAAGAAACGAGTAGGCTCTTTTGACAAATATATTGGCACATTAGAAAATTATTGCAGTGTAATTTTTGCAATATCTTTTTTACTCATATTTTATCTATTAGCAATCACTTTTACCATACTTACAATCACTTTAATTGCTACTCAATTAATAAGCAATGACGACTTACCAAATTGGTTATCGCAAGGTGTTGGTATAACCCTTGTGGTGTTTATAGTTTTCGGAATGTTTTTCACGTTAATAGATTTTATTACACTCGGTTTTCTTAAAAAGAAAAAATGGATATCTGTAATTTATTTCCCTGTGTATTGGGTATTCAACTTTATTACCTTGTCTTTTTTGTATAGACCATTGGTTTATAATTTTCTAGACAATAAGTTTGGAAAACGATTAAGTTTTTCCCTAGTACCATTCTATATTTTAATTGCCTTAGCCACATCTCTTAAATATAATGTTTCAAATTATTTAGGAACCGACATGACTTCTAACGATTTTGTTTCAAACAATAATAACTATGAAGATTTATTAAATGATAATAATGGATTTATAGATAACGTAGCTATTCAATCAAAAGTCATCACTGATAATTATGTAAAAGTTTTTGTTTTATTTTCTGAAAATATCGAAAATCGCATTTTTGATTTCAACCCATTATTAAAACCTGAAGAAGATAGACGTGGTTTGAGTTCGGATATTACATTTGGTAATGACTTTACGCTTAAGAGTAGTAAAAGAGATAGTCTAAGACGTGCTTACTTAAAAACATTTAATGATATCTATTCAGTTAAAATAGACACCATTAAGTATGATACTGATTTTATTTTGGCTCATAGTAAAAACGATAAATTAGGTTTTGAAACTTATGTAAGTACTAAAACTTTAGCTGAAGGCAAACATCTGTTAAAAGTTAATCGTAAAAGAATTAGAAAAGGAGATACAACAAATTGGAATGTATCTAAAATCCCATTTTGGTATTACAAAGATTAATATTCTAATCGCTTATCAAAATAATGTTTCATCATAGGTATTTGTACAAAAAACAATAAACCACATAAACCTACCGCATACATTAAAGTTTTAGAGAAGGTAATTCCAGAAATTGCTTCAGTTACTTTATTATTAGTAATAATGCTGAAGTCTATAGTGTCAAACCATCCTAACCCTTCCAATCCACTACCAAAAATACCATAAGACAAACTACCAATTACTAAAATTGAAATTAGTAACCAAGCTCTTTTTGAGATTAAAGGCTTATAAACTGTTATATGACTTATAGCTGAAGCTTCAACTTTTTCCATAATATTAGCTGTAAAATCTAACGATGGACTTTCAAGTAATGACGATTTCATCACTTTTTTTACCAATTTATCTAAATGCTGTTCTGTATGATCCTTCATAACTTTCAATGGTTTCGTTATCTAATTGTCCTTTTAGTATGGTCGCCAATTTTTTACGACTTCTAAAAATTTTCACTTTTACATTATTTGGTTTCAAACTTGTAATTTTTGATATTTCGTCTAAAGATAATTCTTCAAAATAATATAAGGTTAATAAAAAACTATCTTCACTTGGTAATAACTCCAAGCAATTTTTAATTGCTTGTTGTTTTTCTTGTTCTTCAATTTTATCAAGAGCATTATCAATAGTCTTTACTTGATGCTCTGTATATTCGTCTATTGCAACAGTATATTGTTGTCGTTTATTCTTTTTTAATCGATCTAAACAAGTATTATAAGCCACTTTATAAATCCAAGTTGAAAATTTTGAGTCTCCTTTAAATTTAGTTAATGATTTATAGACCTTAATAAAAGTGTCCTGAGCAACTTCTTCTGCCTCTTCCCTATTCTTCATCATTCTCAAGGATAATGTATATACCAAATCCTTATAGCGATCTACCAATACAGTAAATGCACTGGTATCTCCATCTAATATTTTGTTTATATAAACTTGATCGTTGGTGGTCATCTATAACTAAGACTATTTATATGTTGTTTAGGTTACACATTCTTGAATAAAAATAAAAAATCGCAAAAAGATGTAACCATATTCGAAAAGCTGTCGTCATAAGCTATGAACACATTAAATATAATCAATTAAAAACAAACAATTATGGAAGTAGCAATTTTAGCAGTTATATTCGGTTCAATCTTCGGTGTATTTTATTTATATATTTCGAGTCGAAATAAGGAGCGATTAGCATTAATAGAAAAAGGAGCTGATGCAAGTATTTTTAACCTTGGTAAAAGAGCAGGTTCATCTTGGAAAGTCATTGTACTTAACTTTGCATTCCTTTTAATGGGTGTGGGTTTAGGAACATTTCTAGCTAGTATTTTAGATACCTATTCTAATTTAGACTCTGACGCTGTATATCCAGCTCTTATTTTCTTTATGGCTGGAGTTGGTTTGTATGTAGGATTTACACAAACAAGAAAGGTTGTAGATTAAATTAAAAATCAATCAAATTATTAAAACCGCTTCATTTAATTGAAGCGGTTTTTTTACATTAACTGAATGCATATCGAGTTATATTTAATAAATTATGTACCTTCAACTAACGATATAATTAAAAACTACAATTTTGGAAGAAAAATTAATTATTAATTTTACTCCAACAGGTATGATTCCTACAAAGGAAATGACTTCTCATGTACCTGTTAGTGTTTCAGAAATCATTGATGATGTTCATAAAGTTAGTGAAGTTGGCATTACGATGGTACATTTACACGCCAGAGATTCTATTAATGGAAAACCAGCTTATGAAAAAGAAATTTATGCTGAGATTATTAGTGGGATTCGTAAGTATGCTCCAAGGCTTGTTATTTGTGTTTCATTAAGTGGTAGGGATTTTAGTGAACTATCGCAACGTTCAGATGCACTCTACCTAGAAGATTCGTTAAAACCAGACATGGGAAGTTTAACGTTGAGTTCTTTAAATTTCAATAATATGGCAAGCGTAAATACGCCTCAAATGGTGCAGGACTTAGCAAAGGTTATGAAGGAAAAAGGTATAGTACCCGAATTAGAAGTTTTTGATGCTGGTATGATTAATTATGCTAAATATCTTGAAAAAAAACACCTCATTCAACCACCATATTATTTTAATTTATTACTTGGTAATATAGCATGTGCACAAGCCGACATTCTTCACACAGGCATAATGATTAATGATTTACCAAAAGATTCCTATTGGAGTTTGGCAGGCATAGGTAACAATCAACTTAAAATGAACTCTCTTTCAATCGCTATTGGAGGAGGTGTAAGAGTTGGTATTGAAGACAATATTTGGTTTGATACTTCTAGAACAAAATTGGCTACAAATTTAAAATTTATTGAAAGAATTCATGTTATAGCCCAGGCAAACGAACGCGAGATTATGACTCCAGAGGAATTCCGGATAAAGATGCACATGCTTCCTGGTAATGGAAGCTATGGTCGAAAGAACCTTTAAATAAATAATCTATGGGAATTAAACATGTTGAATCAATTTCTGTATCTAAACGATTTTGGAATGTAATAACAAATGGGTTGCTTATTTTTGGTATAAGAAATAGATTGGCTCTCATTGGGCTGGACATAACCCCCTATTACTGGGTGCAAGAAGAGATTGAAGAATGTCAAGAACCTGTAATTAAGGGAGACCCTAATGAATATATATTTAGATATTTAAATTTTGATGAGGTTATATTAATAGCTAACAAAGTGCCAAATAGGTTTGGAAGAAATTTAATAAATGGCTTCAAAAATGGCCAATTATGTATTGGTTTGGAACATAATAACAATATTGCAGCCTACATGTTTATTGAATTAAATGACTTTACATTTAATCATAGAACTTTTAAACTAAAAAATAATGAAGCGTATTTATTAAATATGTGGACTTTTCATTCGTACAGAGGTAAAAATTTAGCACCTTATTTACGTTATCAAAGTTATCAATTACTAAAAGAACAAGGAAGACACATAAAATATAGTATTACAGATTATTTCAACAAATCATCTATAAAATTTAAAAATAAACTAAACTCAAAACATCTTAAACTTTTTATTAGTATTGAATTATTTAAAAAGTTACAATGGAATTTTGTGCTAAAAAAATTTACATAAATAAAAAAGGATAAGGGAATAGTAATTAAATTGAATGAAAAGAGCTTATAAAAGTGTAATTTTTACTTGCACAAATAAAATCAAATTTACTCTGTATAAATCCTATTTTCCTGCTCGGCAACTCTAATAAATGTTGTGCGTTTGGTAAGTTCTTTTAAGCGTAGCGCACCAACATAAGTACAGGTACTACGCAAACCACCAAGAATATCTTGTAAAGTTGTTTCTACATCGCCTCTAAAAGGGACTTCTACAATTTTGCCTTCACTAGCACGATATTCTGCAACCTCACCAACGTGTTTTTTCATAGCAGTAGTGGAGCTCATACCATAAAATTGTTTAAAAGGTTTACCATTGCGTTCTACGAGTTCGCCACCACTTTCGTTATGTCCTGCAAGCATACCACCAAGCATTACAAAATCGGCTCCTGCACCAAAAGCTTTAGCAATGTCTCCTGGACTACTGCATCCACCATCACTAATTATTTGTCCACCTAAACCATGTGCAGCCTCTGCACATTCAATAATGGCAGAGAGTTGAGGATAACCAACACCTGTTTTTACACGAGTTGTACAAACAGAACCTGGACCAATACCAACCTTTATAATATCTGATCCAGCAAGTAAGAGTTCTTCAACCATTTCTCCAGTTACCACATTACCAGCAATAATAACTTTATTAGGATAGGTTTCTCTGGTTTGCTTTACAAAATCTGCAAAGCGTTCACTATAACCATTTGCTACATCAATACAAATAAATTTAATAGTCGAATTAACCTCAAGTATAGATGCTAATTTTTTAACATCCTTTGGCTTTATTCCTGTACTTATAGCGATATAATCTCCTATATCTTTTGGTGCATTTGCTATAAATGCATTCCAATCTGTAATGGAGTAGTGTTTGTGTATTGCTGTTATAAGTTTGTTTTTAGCAAGAGCTGTAGCCATATTAAAAGTGCCTACTGTATCCATATTTGCAGCTATAACAGGAATACCTTCCCAACTATTATTAGCATGTAAAAATTTAAATTCTCTTTGTAGAGAAACTTGAGATCTGCTCTTTAAAGTAGAACGTTTAGGGCGAATCATAACATCTTTGAAGCCTAATTTTAAGTCGCTTTCTATTCGCATTATTCTTGAAGTATTTGGTTACATTCAAAGTTATGACTTTTGAAATTTACAGCGAGTATTTTTCAAAAATAATTTATTAACAACATGTAAAATCTATCAATTATATTACAGCAATCATACTAATCTCAACATTTACATATTTTGGCAGGTTAGCAACTTCAACGGTTTCTCGAGCTGGAGCATTTTCATCATTAAAATACTTACTATAAACTTCATTTATTTGCGAGAAATTTTCCATATCGCTTATAAAAATTGAAGTCTTCACGACATTATCAAAAGTCATGTTTGCCGCTTCAAGTACAACTTTCATGTTTTCCATTACTTGTGTAGTTTCAGTTTTAATGTCGTCTAAAACTAATTCTCCAGTTTCTGGATGCAATGCTATTTGTCCTGATGTATAAAGGGTGTTTCCGCTTAATATTGCTTGGTTATAAGGACCAATTGGAGCAGGAGCTTTTGTTGTAGTGATTATTTTTTTCATCTATCTTTTATAAATTTTTAAAAACCTAAAGCTGTTTATCTCTTACTTTATGTTTGTCGTATTTAAGATCTTTGAGTATGCTGGATTTTATGCCTATAAAGAAATTCCATGAGCTACGCGTGCTAAAAGGAACCCAAGAAAAATTCATTCGCCAACTTAATAAATCTCTCTCAAAACGTAATTGTGTATAGGTAACACCTTTGTTTTTTAAATCGTAACCAGAAGATGCTCCAATACTCCACCTTGGCGATATGTCTATATCTCCTGAAAACATTAAAGAATGTGATGAAATCTCGTTTTGTCGTCTCGTATTGCTATAATTTACTGCATAGGCAATTCGTAAACTCCAAGGCATTTTATACGAAAATAATTCACTAGGTTTTTCGTCTTCTTTGGAGTTATCTTCATTAGAATTCAGTCTTTGGTCTGCAAAATCTTCTGGTCTCCCAAAGAGGTCGTCGTCACGACCACCACTTCTTAAAGACTCATCTCTTGCAGCTTGGTTTTCAGTTTTAGATGTATCAAAATCTTTGCTAGATAAGGTATAGTTCATGGTTAGATTGGCACTGGTTAACCTAAAAAGACTTCCGCCATTATCTATATTAAACGTATTAATTTTATTATTGTTATTATCTAATGCATAAGGATCTAAAGTTGCACCAAAGTTTATGCTCATTTTATTATCTAGAATTTGAGTGCCTCCTGTCATTCTAACAGGACTCCATTTTAAAGAATCTCCAGCAATATTGTAAGATGTAGAAAAGTTTAAATTGTTAAGCAATTTAATTTTTTTAGCTTCAGTAGCTGTACTGTCTTTATCTCTTACTTTTGCTTCAAAATTATTACCCAAAGAGAAGCCTATAGAGCTTGCAAAATTATTGCCTGGCACTCCAAAAATGGATTCTTCAAATCGTGTAAAATCTACTTCCTCTATTAAAGTACCATCTGCATCAACGACTTCATAGGTATCATAATATTTATTAAAAGCAGGAGAAATATTATAACTAATGGATGGACGCATAACATGCCTAATTGCTTGTATTTTTTTATCTTCTCCAAAATCAAACATACCATAAATTGTTGTTCCTATACTAGCACTAAAATTATAGGTTCTAAAAGCATCAAAATTATTATTTTCGGTGGTAACAACTTCTAATAAATTTGGATCGAAGGTTTTATTAATCGTTTTTAATGTCCAGGTTTCTTGAAAATTTGTGCTTGCACTTACACTTAAATACTTAAATATTTTAAAGTTTGTACTTAGCGGAATACTGTGCTGCATACCAACTTTGGCATCTTCAAACATTTCCTTTTTAAAGAATAATGAGTCTGTGGTTTGAATCCTGTTTTCTCCACGAACATTATATTGCAGATTTATATTTTGAAAGATTCCTTTTTTGCTTCCAACTTTAGGAGCAAATGGGAAAACACGATCTACACTTGCTTGAAACGTTGGTAATGTCATATTTATAGATTCTGTATTGGTGTTTTGAGAATGCGTAGCAGTAAGGCTCAAATTTACTTGTGGTTCGGTTTGAAAGGTCTTTGAATACGAAATAGATGAAGATAACGTATTGTTTAAAAAATTCGACGTGTTTAATTGATTGATTGATTGCTGAAAATAAGTGCTGCTTCCTAAATTTACAGATGCCGAAAAACTTGAATTTGGATTAGCCTTTCCATCTTTACTATGTGACCACCTAATATTATATATAGAGCTTTTGGCATAATCTGGAAAACCACGTTCGCTTGTTATTAAGTTTTCAAACCTAAAACTAAGATTACCTCTAAATTTATAACGCAAAGCATATGCACTTTGCAAACGCAAGCCATAACTACCATTGGTATAGGAATCTCCTAATACAGCAAGATCTACATAATCGTTAATCGCAAAATAATAACCTCCATTTTGAATATTATATCCTCTATTACTGTCTTCTCCAAACGTGGGGAAAATTACTCCAGAAGTACGTTTTTTTGTTAAAGGAAAGAAGGCAAAAGGTAATCCTATTGGTGTTGGTACATCTGCAATAAATAAATTTGTTAAACCAGTAACTACTTTTTTTCCAGGAACAATTTTTGCTTTACGAAGCAAAATATAATATTCAGGATTTTCTGGGTCATCAGAGGTTGTAAATTTTGCGCGATTAACAAAATAAACCGAATCGTTTTCTTTTTTAGTAATTTCTGAAATTATTAAGCCACCTTCTTGTTCAGTCTTCGAGTTAAATATTAATGCTTTTTGTGTTTTTGTGTTAAAGATTAAAGAATCTGGTTCTACAACATCGCTACCTTGTTTAAATATTGGTGCTTGTGTATATTCTCCCAAACTATCTTTTATTCCTCTAGCATAAACTTCATTTTTAGCATAATTAATCACTATTTCACCAGCAGTAATCTCCATATCTTGGTAAAGCATTTTTGCTTCATTATAGAGATATATTTTTTCTTCCTTTTGGTTTATAGATACATAATCAGTTGCAGTATATGTCATTATATCTTCCAACAATCCTTTCTTTTTCGGAATACTATCCTGAATTATTGAATCTTGCTGTTTAGTGTTTATAGGCTTTATTAATAAAGAATCTAAAGTAATGTTTACAGAGTCTTTAGAAACTTTGGAAGCAAGAATTGGCTTTGTTCTGAGTACATCTTGAGCAAAGTTAAAAGTGTTTATAAACACTGTAAAACTTAAGGCAAAAAGTATTTGAAAGATATTTGTTCGCAATGCTTTTAGATGTATTTTTGTAAAATTATGGCTCGGTTTTTGAATAGCCAAAGTTACATATATTTTTTTGTGATTATTTTAATATTGTAAAAATTAAAATTTAAACTTGTGCTCAACTAGATTGGGTAATAAACCGAGTTCTTAAACCGTTAAAGTCTTTATGCAAACGCACATAAAATACCTTTTATTATCTTTTTTATTTTTATTAACAAGTAGCGCTTTTGCTCAAAATGCAACTGAAAAATTTATTGTGGTTTTAGATGCTGGACATGGTGGAAAAGATCCAGGGAATTTAGGCAATGGTTTTAAAGAAAAAGATATTGTTTTAAGTATTGTATTAAAAATTGGTGCAGCGCTTGAAAAACATAAAGACATAGAAGTTATATATACACGTAAAAAAGATGTGTTTGTAAATCTATTTGTTAGAGGTAAAATAGCAAATAAGGCTGATGCCGATTTGTTTGTTTCAGTACACTGCAACTCATTTTATACTCAAGTTTATGGAACCGAAACGTTTGTTTTAGGCACCAAAAGAAGTGAAACCAACTTTAATGTTGCCAAAATGGAAAATGAAGTTATCTTTTTGGAAGAGGATCACGAAAAAAATTATGAAGGATTTGACCCAAACAATCCTGAATCTTTAATCGGTATTACTTTAATGATGGAAGATTATCTAGATCAAAGTATTTTATTGGCGAGTTATATACAAGATAACTTCACTAATAAATTAAAACGGCGTAATCGAGGTGTAAAACAAGAAGGTTTTATAGTATTGCATCAAACATATATGCCAAGTGTTTTGGTAGAAACAGGGTTTTTATCGTATAAAAAAGAAGGCGTTTATCTCAATTCTAAAAAAGGACAAACAGACATGGCAACAGCAATAAAAGACGCTATTCTAAAATATAAGGAGAATTTAAATTTTGAATTTACTAAAAATGTAATCTTTAATGACACAAAAGATTACGAAACTACCTTTCCAGAAATTACATTTAAAGTGCAAATTGCAGCAAGTTCAAGAAAATTAAAAACAAAGCCTTATAATTTTAAAGGGCTTAATGAAATTTCTAGAGGTAAAATTGGTAATATCTACAAATATTTTTATGGTGAAACTTCAGATTATTCAAAAATTAAAAAACAAAAAAATGAAGCACTTAAAAAAGGGTATAAGACCTGTTTTATTGTAGCATTTAGAAACGGAGAAAAAATCAGTTTAACCCAAGCATTAAAAACTCCATCAAATTAGGTGTGTTGTTTTTAAATTAATTGTTAGTTTTGTGAGTAATCTAATTATAAACATTTAAGCTTTTGAAAATATCTAGAGAAGTAAAGACTGCAGTATTGGTTATTTCGGGAATACTGTTGTTTATTTTTATATTTAATTATTTAAAAGGTGAAAATATTCTTGAATCATCACGAACATTTTATGCAGTTTATGATAATGTAGAAGGACTAGCAACATCAACTCCTGTAACAATTAATGGACATGTTGTTGGTAAAGTTCAAGAAATAGGTTTTACAGATGATGGTTCTGGAAAAATAAAAGTTAAACTTTTGGTAGATAGCGATTTTAAATTTTCTAAAAATAGCAAAGCCGAATTATATGAAGCTGGACTAATTGGTGGCAAAGCTATTGCTATAGTTCCTGCACTTGATAATGCTGAAGAAGCAAAAAAAGGAGACTACCTTGAAGGTAAGGTAAAGGCAGGATTGACTGCACTTGTAAACCAGCGTTTAACTCCGCTTCAGGAAAAAATAGAAACTATGATGGTAAGTGCAGATTCATTACTTACCAATATAAATAGTGTGTTTGATGTGCAAACCAAAGCAAATCTTAAAAAAAGTATTGAAGAGTTATCCTTAACTATTGAGTCGTTTAAAAATACTTCTGGATCAATAAATAAGTTAATAACAGATAATCAAGAAAAGTTGACTAACACGTTAAGCAATGTTGATAATATCTCATCTAACTTATCAAATATAACGGATTCTATCGCTAATGCTAATCTAAGTGAAACCATAAAGAGTTTGCAATTAACAATTAATAATTTCGACAAAATTCTTTCAAGTATTGAAAGTGGTGAAGGCTCAATCGGAAAACTTTTAAAAGATGATGCTTTGTATAACAACCTTAAAGGAGCCTCAAAAGAAATGGAAGAACTATTGAGAGATATTAAGTTGCATCCAAAACGCTATTTTAGAATCTTATCCAAAAAAGAAATTCCTTATAACGAAGAGTAATTAAGCAACGCCTAAATAATGGATTATATTCCCAACATACTCTTTGCTATCACACTTGTTATAGGTATTGGCTACTTTGTTAAAAACATACGAAAACTCATTCGTAATATAAAGTTAGGTCAAGATGTCGATGTAAGTGATAAAAAATCACAGCGCTGGAGAAATATGGCGTTAATTGCTTTAGGACAAAGTAAAATGGTGCGTCGTCCTGTGGCTGGAATTCTTCATATTGTTGTATATGTAGGTTTTATAATTATTAATATTGAAGTTTTAGAAATAATAATTGATGGTTTATTTGGCACACATCGTATATTTTCTGGGATAGGAAATCTATATGGAATTTTAATAGGTTCTTTTGAAATTTTAGCAGCTTTAGTTTTAGCTTCTGTTATTTTATTTTGGATTAGAAGAATGATACTGCGTATTCCTCGTTTCTGGAATGAAGAAATGACTAAATGGCCAAAAAACGATGCTTTAAATATTCTCTACTTCGAAATGGTATTAATGTCATTGTTTTTAATAATGAATGCTACTGATGTAATATTTCAAGAAATGAATTCAGGAAATATAATATCACAATTTGTAGCACCTTGGTTTGAAAATTTTTCCGATAGTACTATTCATTTAATTGAGCGAGGAGCTTGGTGGCTTCATATTATTGGTATTTTAATATTTTTAAATTATCTCTATTTTTCAAAACATTTGCATATTCTTTTAGCATTTCCTAATACATTTTATGCCAATTTAAAACCAAAAGGAGAACTTAATAATTTAGAAGCTGTTACAAAAGAAGTCTTGTTAATGATGGATCCAAATGCAGATCCATTCGCAGCAACAGATGAAGGAGATCATGAAGAAGTGCCAGCAAAATTTGGAGCTAGCGATGTACAAGATTTAAACTGGGTACAATTACTCAATGTTTATACGTGTACCGAATGTGGACGTTGTACAAGCCAATGTCCAGCCAACCTTACTGGGAAAAAATTGTCACCTCGAAAAATCATGATGGATACGCGAGATCGATTAGAAGAAGTAGGAAAAAATATAGATTCCAATAATGGGGAGTTTAAAGACGACGGAAAACAGTTATTAGACGATTACATAACAAGAGAAGAGCTTTGGGCTTGTACATCTTGTAATGCGTGTGTAGAGGCTTGTCCTGTAAGTATCAATCCGTTGTCAATTATATTAGATATGCGTCGATATTTAGTAATGGAACAGTCTGCTGCTCCAACAGAGTTAAATAATATGATGACAAATATTGAAAACAACGGAGCACCATGGCCATATAATCAAATGGATAGGTTAAATTGGAAGAATGAATAAAGTAAAAGATGAAGTATGTAAAGATTCCATATTATGTAGTAGCATTAATTTTATGCTGTTTTAATTATAGCGTAGCACAAAAAAAGAGTTTTGCAAAAGATTCTTTAAGAATAAAGGTATATACCGAAATTAAATATGTTAATGGCAGGTCAAAAGAAATTACAGTTAAGAAAGTATTTTGTAATTATTGTTCTGCTATTCAAATAGAAGCTTTAAAGGAAAAAGCAAAAGAACTTGCTTTTTATGATAGATATAATCCAAAGAAAAGATTGGTAAATGGCATTAAGAAGTTTACAATGATTATAAGAGTATCAAAAAAGGATCTTAAGGAATTGGAAAAAACAAAAGATTCTTTATTAAGAGAGAACTAACAAACAAAATTTTTAAGTAAAATATGAAAAAGGAAGACGTAGAAAAATTATTGCATGACAAAGTAGAAGCTGGATTGCATATAAGTCCTGTATTGCCAGAAGGAATAAAAAACTATCTAATAGATATAGATGGTACAGTTGGCGAAGATATTCCCAACGAAGAACCAGAGCGTATGCTAACTGCAGAGGTATATCCAGATGCATTAGCAACTTGTAATAAATGGTATGACGAAGGACATATGATTTGTTTTTTTACTTCAAGAACAGAAGCACATCGTGAGTACACCGAAATTTGGTTAAAGAAACATGGCTTTAAATACCATAGCTTACTTATGGGAAAGCCTAGAGGCGGTAATTACCATTGGATAGATAATCATTTGGTAAAAGCAACACGCTATAGAGGTAAATTTACCGATTTGGTAACAAAAGATGTAACTATAGAAGTATTTGACGATGGTAAGCATTAATAACTAATAGTTTTTAAAGACATGAGGGAAGCGTTAAAAGTACCAACAATGGCAGAATATATGTCACTAGGAAAGCAACCTGAAGTATTGTTTTGGGTTGGTTGTGCTGGAAGTTTTGATGATAGAGCAAAAAAAATTACTAAAGCATTTGTTAGGTTGCTTAATAAAGCAAATATAGATTTTGCAGTTTTGGGCACCGAAGAAAGCTGTACTGGAGATCCTGCAAAAAGAGCAGGGAACGAGTTTTTGTTTCAAATGCAAGCTGTAACCAATATTGAAGTTTTAAATGCTTACGAAGTTAAAAAGATTGTTACCACATGTCCTCATTGCTTTAATACTTTAAAAAATGAATATCCTTCTTTAGGTGGAAACTATGAGGTTGTGCATCATACACAATTTTTAAAGAGTTTGTTAGAAGAAGGACGTTTAACTATTGAAGGCGGAAAGTTTAAAGGAAAGCGTATTACTTTTCATGATCCTTGTTATTTAGGTCGTGCAAATAATGTATATGAAGCACCACGTGAATTAATACAGAAATTAGAAGCAGAGTTAATCGAAATGAAAAGCTGTAAGCAAGATGGTTTATGCTGTGGAGCAGGAGGAGCACAAATGTTTAAAGATGCCGAAAAAGGTGATAAAGAAATAAATGTAGAACGTACAGAACAAGCACTAGATATAAAACCAGATATTATAGCTGCTGGTTGCCCATTTTGTAATACCATGATGACTGATGGTGTAAAAATAAAAGAAAAAGAAGATACTGTAAAAGTCATGGATATTGCAGAACTTATTGCTAATGCTCAGGATTTGTAAAATTCATGTGGAGGTAGGAATCCAAAATCAAAAATCGTAATTCGTAAATCAAAGAATGTTAGTAGATTTTAATATTTTACCAGAAACTTCAAAAGTTTGGATTTACCAAGCCAGTCGTTCGTTTACTGAAAACGAATTAAAAGAAATCACTTCTAAATTAAATACATTTATAGAGAATTGGACAGCACATGGTAGCGATTTGCAATCTGGTTACGAGATTAAATATAAACGTTTTATTATTCTTGGTTTAAACCAAAACTTAAATGCTGCATCAGGTTGCTCTATTGATGCATCAGTGCATTTTATTAAGCAATTAGAACAAGATTATAATGTTGATTTATTAGACAAGATGAATGTTTCCTATAAGCAAGGTGAATTTGTTGCTTTTAAAACACTTACAGATTTTAGGAAGATGGCAAAACAAAAAGCAGTTTCTAAAAACACGATAGTATTTAATAATTTAGTAACTAATATTGCTGAATATAAAGAAAACTGGGAAGTTCCTGCAAAAGACAGTTGGCACAATCGATTTTTAAAATAAATTTTTGTTATTCCAAAAAGACAGAAATCCAATTTTTAGATATTTTATTTAAAAACGGTTAAATTCTTATTGATAAAACTATCTTAAAGTCTTTTAAGCTTCTGTTTAAAAATGTTATTTTGGCATTGTATTTAGTTATATACTTTGCATTAAAGTATTTAATTTATTCAAATTTATGCGCTATAAAATTTTACTTTTTCTAGTTTTAAGTTATTTTAATATAACAATTGGGCAAAACACAAAATCTCCACTGCTTACTCAAGATTTTGAGGCACAACAAAAATGGGTTGATAGCTTGTATCAATCAATGAGTTTAAAAGAAAAAATTGGTCAATTATTTATGGTTCAGGTTTTTTCTAATCAAGATGAGAAAACTAAAAACAACATTATAAACTTAATAAAAGAGCATCATATTGGTGGTTTAATTTACTCATTAGGTGGTCCCATGCGTCAGGCAAAGTTAAATAATGAATTGCAAGCTATTTCTAAAATACCAATGCTAGTAGGAATGGATGCAGAATGGGGATTAGGTATGCGATTAGATTCAACCCATTCCTTTCCTTGGAATATGACATTGGGAGCAATAAAAGAGATTGCTTTAATTGAAAAAGTTGGTTATCAAATAGGCGAGCATTGTAAACGATTAGGAGTTCATTTTAATTTTGCTCCTGTTGTAGACATAAATACAAACCCAAAAAACCCAATTATTGGAAATCGTTCTTTTGGAGAAGACAGAGATAATGTTACTGAAAAAGCATTAGCTTTTATGAGAGGAATGCAAAGCGCAGGAGTGTTAGCTAATGCAAAACATTTTCCAGGACATGGAGATACTGAAGCAGATTCTCATAAAATACTTCCTACTATAAGCTTCAGCGAAAAACGTATAGATTCTGTAGAACTCTATCCTTACAAAACACTGATTAAAGAAGGCTTATCTAGTGTTATGGTAGCACATTTAAATGTGCCTAGTTTAGAATCGCGTTCAGATTATCCTTCATCACTTTCAAAAAATATAGTCACAAATATTCTAAAAGAGAGATTAAATTTTAAGGGTCTTATTTTTACGGATGCTCTTGATATGAAAGGTGTATCAAGTTATAGCGAAACTGGAGCTATAGATTTGGCTGCATTTAATGCTGGAAATGATGTCCTGTTAATGTCAGAAGATGTTGTTTTCGGTGTTTCTAAAATCACTGAAACTTATGAGAAAGGTGACATTACAGAAGAACGTTTGGCACATTCAGTAAAAAAAATATTAATGGCTAAATACAAAGTCGGTTTACATAATTACAAACCTATTGGAACTTATAATTTGGTTGAAGATTTAAATAGGATTGAAGACGATGTATTGTATGAAGAATTAATAGAGAATGCCATTACAGTTGTTAAAAATGAAAATGATATTTTGCCATTATTGAGATTAGAAACCAAAAAAATAGCTTATGTACAACTAGGAGATGATGATGGTTCGGTATTTTTAAATGAATTAAAAAAATACACCAAGGTACACGAGATTAAAGCATCTAATTTAGATGCTCTTATTACTAAATTAAATAACTACAATACTGTTATTGTTGGTTTTCATAAATCGAATGCAAACCCATGGAAATCTTATAAGTTTAGCAATAAAGAATTAGTATGGTTATATGAAATAGCTAGAACGAATACTGTTATACTAAATATTTTTTCAAAACCATACGCACTTTTAGATTTAAAAACTACTAAAAATTTTGAAGGTATTGTGCTATCGTATCAAAATAGTAAAATAGCACAGCAAAAAACGGCACAAATAATTTTTGGAGGTATTCAAGCCAAAGGTGTTTTGCCAGTATCTATAGGAAATGAGTATAAAGTTGGTCATGGTATTCATTATCCATCAGCAAGTAGATTGAGTTATGGTTTACCTGAACGTGTTGGGATGAATTCCGAACGATTAAAAAAAATAGATTCAGTTGCACAATACGCAGTAGATTCGTTGATGACACCAGGAATTCAGTTAATAGTTGCACGTAAGGGTAAAGTGGTTTATAATAAGAATTTTGGCAAGCATACATATATTGGAAAAGAAAAGGTGAAATTTAACGATATTTACGATGTCGCTTCTTTAACAAAAATATTAGCAACAATACCATTACTAATGGAATTAGAAGAGCAAGGTATTGTTTCACTAGATTCTAAATTATCGCAATTACTACCAGAATACAAAAAATCTAATAAAAAAGATGTGACTATTAAAAGGATGTTATCACATTATGCAAAATTGAGACCTTGGATTCCTTTTTATTATAAAACATTAGATTCGGTTACAAAACAACCTAATGGTAAGTATTACAGGACAAAGCAAAGCAAAAAGTATAATATTGAAGTCACAAAAAATTTATTTTTAAGGTCAGACTATCAAGATTCTATTCAAGAAATAATTAAGGAAAGCGAAATGCTAGATAAACTAAAATACCGCTATAGTGATTTGCCTTATTATATTTTAAAGAAATTTATTGAAACACATTACGACCAACCCTTGGATAAATTGGTGCAACAGCATTTTTATAAATCTTTAGGAGCTAATTTTACAACGTACAATCCTAATAATAAATTTAGTGATACTCAAATTGTACCTACAGAAATTGATGACTATTTTCGTTATGAAAAAATACAAGGTTATGTTCATGATATGGGAGCAGCAATGCAAAATGGAGTAGGAGGACATGCAGGCGTTTTTAGCAATGCCAACGATGTAACCAAAATAATGCAAATGTATCTTCAAAAAGGATATTATGGAGGAAAGCGTTACTTTAAAACAGAAACAATAGATAAGTTTAATACGTGCTATTTCTGTGAAAAAGACAATAGAAGAGGTATTGGATTTGACAAGCCACAACTTGAAGACGAAGGTCCAACATGTGGATGTATTTCAATGTCCAGTTTTGGTCATTCAGGTTTTACAGGAACTTATGCTTGGGCAGACCCAGAAGAAGAGATAGTATATGTTTTTTTAGCAAATAGAACATATCCTAAATCTGAAAAAAATAGATTATTAAAAGAAAGTATAAGAACTGAGATACAACGCTTAATTTACGAAGCAATAGATGAATAAAGTACTTAAAGTTATAAGTTAAAAGTATTTAAAGTTGAAAATGCAACTTTAGGCACTTAAAACTTTAGGCACTTAAAACTTAAAATATGAAAATAGGAATTGTTTGTTATCCAACATTTGGTGGTAGTGGAGTAGTAGCAACCGAACTTGGTTTAGAACTATCTAAACGTGGACATGAAGTACACTTTATTACCTACAGCCAGCCAGTTAGACTAGAATTGTTGAGCAATAATGTACATTATCATGAAGTAAATGTTCCAGAATATCCTTTGTTTCATTATCAGCCTTACGAACTGGCTTTATCCAGTAAATTAGTAGATATGGCAAAACTTCACGAAATTGAAGTATTACATGTACATTATGCAATACCACATGCTTACGCTGCCTATATGGCAAAAAAAATGCTGAAAGAAGAAGGTATAGATTTACCTATTGTAACAACGCTTCATGGTACAGATATAACACTTGTTGGTAGCCATCCTTTTTATAAATCGGCAGTTACCTTCAGTATTAATAAATCGGATGCTGTAACATCTGTATCTCAAAGTTTAAAGGAGGATACCATTAGGTTATTTGATATTAAAAGAGATATAGATGTTGTTCCGAATTTTATAGATTTAAGTAAATACACACATTCGTTTACAGATTGTCAACGCGCAATGATGGCAAATGATGATGAAAAAATAATTACTCATATTAGTAATTTTAGACCTGTAAAACGAATTGATGATGTCATCAATATATTTTACAACATCCAAAAGGAAATTCCTTCTAAACTAATGATGGTTGGCGATGGTCCTGAAAAAGAACCAGCAGAGCAATTATGTAAAAAACTTGGTATTGAAGATAAAGTTATATTTTTTGGAAAAAGTCATGAAATAGATAAAATTCTATGTTTTAGTGATTTATTCTTATTGCCTTCTGAAACTGAGAGTTTTGGGTTAGCTGCACTAGAAGCTATGGCTTGTGGTGTGCCTGTTATTTCGAGTAATACTGGAGGAATTCCTGAAGTTAATATACAAGGAGTTTCTGGGTTTTTAAGTAATGCTGGAGATGTTAAGGATATGACAAAAAATGCGCTTCATATACTTAAAGATGAAGATGTATTAAAAGTTTTTAAATCCAATGCTAGAGCAGAAGCAGCACAATTTGATATCCACAGTATTGTACCTTATTATGAAGCTATTTATAAAAATGTATTAAATCAACTCTCTATAGTATGATTCGTCTCATTGCAATTTATATTTTCCTTTTTTCTTTGGTGTTTTTTATTCATTCAAGATTGATTAAATCTCTATGACCTTTTGATTTATTCCACTGTTCGGCTACATAAATTAATTCGGTTTCAATTTCTGTAATAAATTCATATTCCACTGGAATTAGAATGAACCATATTTTTTCCGCACCAATTTCTCCAAAAGTTTTTGCCCCAAGGGCACGTGAATTACTCGGCATATCAAACTCCTTTCTTAATTCAGAAAAAGTTTTTTTATCTTCTCCATTCTTTAGTTGAAAAGAGTATTTTTCTCCAACTCTGCATTGACATTTTTCTCCAAAAGCATATCTGCTAAATCTTTTAGCAAAAGTTAATTTTTCTGCTTTTCCAACATAAAGCGGTGTTTTGTCATAGCCCCAAATGTAGATTCCACTTCTGTGAAATTCATTTATTTCCTTACGTGCTTTGGGAGCATCTTTCCAGTTGATTCTTTGTGTTTTGTAAATTCCAGTTTCCCAAATATTTTTTGAAAAACTGTCTTCAAGTAACAAATCATACGCTTTATTTAAATGATTTGGATTCTGTTCAAAAATTGATTTCATTAATTGAATTTTGTTTTTAGGGAATGACACCTAAAAGGTTTATAACCCAAACTATTCTATTCTTTCTCCAGCCAAAATTTTAAAAGGTAGATTGTTTTGTCTTGGTGGATAAAGACAAGTTGTGAATTTAGAAAATGCACAAGGTGGATTATACAAATAGTTAAAATCTAACCTTACATTTCCATCAGTTTCAGGAAGGTCAAGATAAATATATCTACCACCTCCATAGGTTTCATCTCCTGTAGTTTCATCGCTAATCATTGTAAATCCATTTTCTCCAACATCTAGACTGTAGGATTGATCTAGAAATGTAAAAGTTACTTTCCCAATAAAGTTTGTGCTTGTTTTAACACCTAACTGCGAATTTACAGATTCGGTTTTTGCTTTGTCGTAATAAGTAAATTGTCCTTCAAAAATAAAATTGGGATTCAACTTATAAAGTTCGAAACCTTTAAACGCATCTATAGCAGGATTTTTTGTATCCCAAACTCTAAGATAACGCTGTTTGGAGCGTGTAATAACTTGCCAGTTTAATGGGTTATGATATAATTTAATCGAACTACCATATTTATTTAGTTGTAATGGAAGAGTAGTCACAATTGAATCCTGTTTGGTTTTAATTATAATGTCATTAAAAGCATTAAATACCAAAGATTCTTTTAAAACTGAAATTGTTCCGACTTGAGAAGGCAAGGCTTCTATTTCAAGCACAAAATCATTTAATGTATCTTTTCCAAAAGTGTTTTCTAAAGAATCTAATTTAAATAAACCTGTAAGCTGTAGATAATTAATTCTATTTTGTGCTCTTTTGATTTTATTTTCTTCAAATTTGGCAATGTAGGTATCATCAATATTGAATTGCGTTTTTTTGCTCTCGCAGGATACTATTAACACTAATAAAAATAATAGGAGATATGTTTTCATAAGAATATTAGTTTTCAATTTTTTTGTTATTGATAAATTTATGAGCTATATTTTAAATTAATATTATTAATAAATTTTAGTTGTATTATCTATTCCTTACGTTTGGCTTTAAAAGAACCATTTGGTTGTATCATTAAAACTTCATTAATTGCTCCTTTATCATCTTCAAAAAATTCTAGCTTAAAACCATCTAAAATTTTTAATGCAAATTTGTGTTTTGCAGTTGATAATAATTGATATTCAGGTTGACCTGCTACAAACAGATATAGTGTGTCATCATTTTTAATATAAAATTTTATAACTGTTCCAGCTAGTTCATATTCGCCAATATATTTTTCTAAAATTGTCTTGTCAACTTCTATAGTATTAGGTTTACGCTTAAATTCAATTGGATCTGTTAATGCGGGTTCAATTTTTGCTTTTAATCCCGAAATTTCTCCTGCATTATTTGTAGTGAAATTGAATCGTAATTGACCAGAATCAGTTGTGTCTATTCCAGTTTCTTCTACTTCAAAAGGTTCAAAAATATCATAATGATAATGTTTTAGCCACATTTTCATCAGTTTAAAATTCGCAAATAATGAATCATTCTCTACATTAATTTCAAACGAACCATAACCTAGATGTGAATAGGTTCCTGCATATTCAATTTTAACGTGAGATGGTTTTGTGTTTTTAATTTTCTCTGTAGTCTTTACATCTTCAGCTTCTTTTTCAGCTTTTTTTACCTTTTCTCTTGCGTCTATAAATCGTTGTGTCCAATTTGTTTTATTAACATTCAACAATCTGTCGGCTATAGTATTTCTAACCAATCCCGGAACTCTAGAACCATTTTGATTGGCCAACACAACTACACCAATACTATCACTAGGAAAAAATGCAACACTTGCAGAAAAACCATCAATATTTCCACCATGCTCAACGCGATAATGACCTTTATAGGAGATCAACATCCAACCATAACCATAATTTGCAAAATGTGCATCCGGAATATCCTTGTCTGGAAGTGCAGCTCCAATAATCATTTGTGAGCTCATTGCTTCGGTGACGTAAGCTTCTGGTAAAATTTCTTTTTCTTTAAACTTACCTTTGTTAATCCATGTTATTAACCAATTAGACATTTCGCTAACACTACTATTAATACTACCGGCTGGACGCATTCCGGCAATTTTATAATACGCCATTTTCGTATTTGAGTTATCCTTTTCAGTTTGATATCCAATCGCTGCATTAGAACTATTTTCTAGTTCTTCAATAGTAACATTAGATCGAGTCATACCTAAAGGATTAAAAAATCGCTCTCTAATATTATCTTCCCAAGTTTTACCAGTAATTCGTTCAGCAATAACGCCTTGTGTTAAAAACATAAAGTTATTATAATACCATTGTTGTCTAATACCTGTAAATGGTTCATGGTACTTAATTCGCATTAACAAACTGTCCTTATTAAAAGTTGGGAATAGATACCAAGAATAATCATGTCTAGGCAGTCCTGTTCTATGACTCATTAAATCTTTTATAATAATATTGCTATTCATATCGTCATTATAGAATTCAAGTTCAGGAATATGTTTTATTGGACTATCATCAAACGATAATTTATCTTCATGTCGTAATTGTCCAAGAATAGAAGAAGTAAACGCTTTAGTACTAGAACCAATAGCAAATAATGTATTTGCATTATTAGTAACTTTATTTTCAATATCGCTATAACCAAATCCTTTGGCATAAATTATTTTATCTTTTTCAACTACTGCAACTGCAAAACCTGCTGCATGTGTCTCTTCAAGAATTTTATTTAGTTCTTTTTCAATTCCTTTTAGTCGTTTATCGGTTTGCGCTAATGATGAGATTGTAAAAAGAAATGCAAAAATGGTTGACAATAATATTTTCATAATGACTGGTATATAAAGTAATTAATATTTGATTAATAAAAACGTTTACTAAATTACTATTTTTAGTTCTATTCTTCAATTAATTAAACACTTCATCCATATAAAATTACAATTCGGTCATTCAATTTTTAAATGTAGTATTAAACTATAGACATTTGTTTCATAAATTTAAAAAAACGAACAATTATGCAAAAATTAATCATCATTTTAGTACTATTCGTAACAGGAGTTATGACCTCACAAACGAATTATGAAAAAAGTATGCAAAAAGCCTTCGAACTTTGGAGAGGCAATCCAGTAGAAGCTTCAAATTTATTTGAACGCATTGCTAAAGCAGAACCAGATAACTGGTTGCCAAGTTATTATGCAGCACAAATAAATATTGTGAGTAGTTTTGGAGAGAAAGACAAAGAAAAACTTACCGCTCGACTTGGTAAAGCTCAAGATTTACTTAATATATCTAAATCAATTTCTAAAGACAATCCTGAGATTTTAGTTATGGAAGCCTTATTAAATACAGCTTGGGTAGCTTATGATGGTGCAACTTATGGCATGACTTTATCACCAAAAGTATCAGCACTTTATGCACAGGCTGAACAAATTGCTCCAGACAATCCGAGAGTAGTTTTAAACAAGGCAGAATGGGCAATGGGAAGCGCTCGCTTTTTTGGACAAGACACGGCACCATTTTGCAAAGATGTTGATAGAGCTATAGAACTTTTTGTTAACTTTAAACCAGAAACTGCTTTTCATCCTAAATGGGGAAAAAACAGAGCAGAGCAAATTTTAGAATCTTGTAATAAATAAATATGAAAGAGTTTACAAAAATTATTGGAATAAGTATCATAATTGCAGTCATTTTATTTGTCATAGATATGATATTTCAATTCTCTTCAGGTAGAGAAGTTGTATTCGATTTTGATCTTGTAATAAAATTTGGGTACTATATTATGTATTCCTTACCATTAACTTTTGTAAACTTTTATTTTTTCGATTTTCTACATCATAAAGCAAAACATGAACGCATTGTAAATAATAAAATATTAATTGGTTTTACAGGTTCTATTATAATTACTTTAATTACAATATTTTTTGTTCGGTTATTTCACAGAACTGTGTTAGATGGCTTGACCATTGATGAGTTTTTAGAATCTGAAAAATTACAATTTTATTTTATTAGCTTATTAATAACCTTTACCATTTCATTATTTTTTCATGCCTTTTATTTTTATCAGGAACTGCAAAAAAACAAGGTTAAAGAACAAAAAATAATTGCAGGTACAGCAAGCGCTAAGTTTGACGCTTTGAAAAATCAATTAGATCCACATTTTTTGTTTAATAGCTTAAATGTGTTAACAAGTTTAATTGATGAGCATCCAGAAAATGCACAAAAGTTTACTACAGCCTTATCTAAAGTATATCGTTATGTGCTAGAGCAGAAAAATAAAGAGCTTGTTACAGTTGACGAAGAGTTGGAATTTGCAAAAACTTATATGTCTTTACTAAAAATGCGTTTTGAAGATAGTATTATTTTCGATATTCCAGAAAAGTCTTCAAATCCTGAAAGTAAAGTTGTGCCTTTATCGTTACAGTTATTGTTAGAAAATGCTGTAAAGCATAATATTGTTACTGCAAACAAACCATTACATATAAAAATTTATGAAGCTAATGGAACTCTAATAGTTGAAAATAATTTACAACCTAAACAAATCGTAAAAAAGGGTAGTGGAGTAGGTTTAAGTAATATCATGCAACGTTACTACCTACTAACCAATAAAAAAGTAAACATTAATCAAAAAGCAAGCAGTTTTGCAGTTGCAATACCAATGCTTACTAAACAAATAAAAATCATGAGAACACAAACAACATCAAGAATAGACGACAGTTATGTAAGAGCACGTAAACACGTAGAAGAATTAAAAGAATTTTATTATGGTATAATATCATACTGTGTAGTTATTCCATTCTTAATTTTTATCAATTATTGGACATCATGGCACTACCAATGGTTTTGGTGGCCAATGTTTGGTTGGGGAATAGGAATAGCATTTCATGCGTACAAAGTATATGTAAACGATGGTGTTTTAGGTAGAAACTGGGAGCAGCGTAAAATAGATGAATTTATACAAGAAGAAGAAAAACAGAATTGGAAATAAATTAAACAGATGAAAAATTATAACCAAGATGATGCTTATTTAAGAGCAAAACATAAGATGAATAAATTAAAAGGTTTTTATAAGCATTTAGCTGCTTATATAATTATAAACTCATTAATTTTTGGTATGAAAATTATAAGGAATTTAACTCATGGCGAAACCTTTTCTGAAGCATTTTTCGATATAGATTTTTATGGACTATGGTTGTTTTGGGGAATAGGTTTGGCATTTCATGCATTTTGTGTATTTGGTGCAAACCATATGTTTGGTAAAGACTGGGAAGAAAATAAAATTAAGAAGTTTATGGAAGATGATGAACGCAATGTTAACTCTAACAGAAAATAAGATGGAAAAATATAAAAATATTGATGAGAATTATAGTAATGCTCAAGCCAATTTCAATAAAGAAGAAGCGTATTTAAGAGCCAAAAAGAAGTTGGATAAAATAAAAGGTTTTTATTGGCATTTAGCTTCTTATATTGTAGTGAATATATTTTTGATAGTTATGATTACTATCAATTTAGATTATGATGAAAGTATATGGCAATTTGGTGCTTTTGCTACACCTCTTTTTTGGGGAATAGGACTTGCCTTTCATGCTATGGGAGTTTTTGGTCCAGATTTATTATTTGGTAAGGGTTGGGAAGAACGAAAGATTGATGAGTATATGGATAAAGATAAAAGACATTGGGAATGAATGTAATTATTATAGAAGACGAAAAACCTTCAGCACGACGACTTCAACGTATGTTAAAAGCGTTAGATGTAGATGCACAAACAATGCTTCATTCTGTAGAAGAATCTATAGAATGGTTTAATAATCATGAACATCCAGATTTAATCTTTCTTGATATACAATTAAGTGATGGCTTATCTTTTGAAATTTTTGAAACTATAGAAATTAAATCAGCAATAGTTTTTACTACTGCTTACGATGAGTATGCTTTGCAAGCCTTTAAACTTAATAGTATCGATTATTTATTGAAACCTATAGATGATGAAGAACTTGCAGAAGCAGTAAATAAATACAAAGAACGTACGCAACAAAATCAATCAGTTACGTTAGATTTTAACGATATTAAGAAACTACTTGTTAACCCAATAGATCGCGATTATAAAAAACGTTTTTCTATAAAAGTAGGTCAGCATCTCAAACTAATAAATATTGAAGATATTGAATGTTTTTATAGCGAAAATAAGGGTACATATCTTTATACAAAAGAAGGTAGGAACTATCTTTTAGATACTACTTTAGAGCAACTTGAAGACGAGTTAGAACCACAT
>Ga0164320_10000006_pt1 | contig 59196 bp, 53 predicted proteins | sample GuaBasSediGuay11_FD_113736 | JGI IMG/M metagenome (GOLD analysis project Ga0164320, IMG submission 113736) | Subseafloor sediment microbial communities from Guaymas Basin, Gulf of California, Mexico - Guay11, Core 4567-28, 0-3 cm | ecosystem: Environmental > Aquatic > Marine > Hydrothermal...
CGGCTTAAACGAACCGGAAAATCGACTGTAGAATTCAACAACAAGCCAATCGAGGTTTTAGTTTTCGAGCAAACCAGTGAGGGTACCAGTTCAAAATTGAAATTCTACTACGACCCGGATAAACCGTTACTGCCGATTAAAATTGAAAGAATCAAACCCGGGAAAAAAACCACGACCATGTTGTTAGAATCGGTCGAGTGGCGCTAACACCAGGAAAAGACTATTGCTACGGCGCTAAGCCGTCCCGGCTATGGTCATACTTTCGAGCAGAATCGAACCGGTGCGGATATTTCCGCGCATATCAAGATCACTACCTATTGCGACAATTCCCTGAAACATATCCTTCAGGTTGGCGGCGATCGTAATTTCATCCACCGGAAACTGAATTTCTCCATTATCGACCCAGAAACCCGCGGCTCCACGCGAGTAATCTCCGGTTACCGTATTCACGCCATGACCCATTAATTCGGTAACCAGCAGGCCCTGATGCATGGTTTTGACGCATTCATCAAAAGTTTTCCCAGTATCTTGCAAGGTTAAATTGTGCACACCGCCTGCGTGCCCGGTTGACTGCAGCCCAAGCTTTCGCGCCGCGTAACTATCCAGCAGATAATCCTGTATCACACCATCGCTAACCAGGTCGGTCTGCTTGACCACGACGCCTTCCGAATCAAAATTTGCCGAACCCAGGCCCTGCAATTCGAAGGGATACTCGACCAGCTGTAAAAATTCGGGGAATACCCTGGTATCAATCGCATCGAGTAAAAAGCTGGCTTTGCGGTACTGGGCCGGGCCGCTAATTGCAGCAGTGAAATGGCCGATAAGGCCACGTGCAATTTCCGACACAAATAGTATTGGCGCTTGCCGGGTCTGCAGCTTTTGCGCATCGAGTCGTTTCAGTGTACGTTCGGCAGCCTTTAATCCGACTGCTCTGGCGCTGGCCAGGTGATCGGGATTACGGCTGGTTTCATACCAGTAATCACGTTGCATAACACCAGAAGACTCACCCACTACCGAGCAGCTGATACTGTGTCGGGTAGTGTGATCGGCCTGTAAAAAACCGTGGGTATTACCGTAAACCGAAATACCAGCGTTCGAATCAACCGAGGCGCCTTCCGAATTAACAATTTTTTTATCAAATTCGAGCGCTGCATTTTCACACTCAAGAGCCATCTCGATCACAGCATCTGGAGCGAGATCCCAGGGATGATACAAATCCAGATCGATAAATTGATGCGCCATTAAATCCGCATCGGCAAGGCCGGTACATGGATCCTCAGAGGTATATTTTGCAATATTACAAGCAGCTTCGACCGTTTTTCGGATTGCCTCAGGGTCAAGATTGGAGGTACTGGCGCTACCTTTTTTACGACCGAAATACACACTGATACCGAGGCCATTGTCCTGCTGGTGCTCAATGGTTTCGACTGAGCGCATGCGTGCCGCAACCGACAACCCCCGTGATACCGATAAGCCAGCCTCGGCCTGGGAGGCACCCCTGTCCTCGGCCATTTTTAGTGTTTCGGCGACGATGTTTTTAAATGATTCGGCATCAGGAAATGCTAATATGCTTTTGTTTTTAGCGTTCATGGACCCATTCTAGCTTATCCCCTTATGGAAAACGAAATAAAGAATAACAACCCTGAAGAGTTAGCGTTTATCAGCAAAACCCGGCTCAAGCAGGAAAGTTTCGAGATACAAAAACTGGGTAAACGCCTGACAGCCCTGTCTAGTGATCAACTGGATCGTATTCCACTCGACCAACCTGTCAGGGAAGCCATCGCACTAGCGCATAAAATCCAGAACAAACGAAGCGCCCTGAAGCGACACTATCAGTTTATCGGCAAGCTACTACGCGCACGAGATACCGACACCATTTTCGCGGCACTGGAACAATTTGAGCAGTCGAGCCATAGTCAGATACAACGCCACCACCGCGCCGAGCACTGGCGCGATCAAATCGTTGATCGTGGCATCGACGCAATCGAAGAGTTATTACTGGAACAGGACAACGCAAACCGTCAAAATTTACGCCAGCTCTGGCGAAGCTACAATAGTGTAAACAGCGAGGCACGTAAAACACGCTTTGCTCGATTGATCTATCGAGAAATTTTGCAGGGCCTTGATCAGTAAAACAGAGCCTAGCCCGCGCAACAAGACAGTTTTGACACATCTCTATCGAATGTCTGGGCCGCAAGTTTCAATCCCTCAACCGTGGTCAGGTAGGGAAAAATCATCCCCCCCAGTTCATCGATTGTCATCCCGGATTTAATCGCTATGGCCGCAGTTTGAATACTGTCAGCGCCTTCGGGTGCCAGAATGTGGGCGCCGATTAGTTTTCTGGTGTTTGCGTCTGCGACCAGCTTTATTAACCCGCGGGTATCACGCGCGGCAAGCGCTCTCGGCACATTCTCCAAACCGAGAATCGATGTTTTGACGCTATATCCAGCCTCACGCGCAGCAGCCTCAGTTAATCCTACGTGGGCAACCTGCGGATCGGTAAATACTACCTCGGGCATGACGGAATTATCATACTGTCGGCTATCACCATTTAACGCATTTTGTGCCGCTATTTTTGCACCATTAGCAGCCATGTAAACAAACATGTCCTTTCCGGTAACGTCACCAGCTGCATATACACCTTCACGCGTAGTGCGCATCCGGTCATCGACCTTGATACCGTCATTGGCTAACAATTCTACCCCCATTTCTTCGAGGCCCAGGTCATCGGAGTTAGCGCGACGCCCTGTTGCCATCAGCACATGTTCGGCGATGAGCTTGTGATGGCTGCCTCCATGTTGATAAGCAAGGCATACGTCTCCATTCTTTGTAATCGATTGATAACTGACACCGCACAGCAGGTTAAGCCCTTCGGCCTGCAAGGACTGCTTCAGTGCTTCGCTGATTTCCGGTTCGCCCGACGGCAGTAGGCGGGAACGGCAAAGGATTGTCACGGTCGTCCCCATGCGAGCAAACATCTGGCCCAGCTCACAGGCGATCACCCCACCCCCGATGATAATCAATGAGACCGGCAGATGATCGAGTTCGAGCGCGGTAGTGCTAGTAAGACAGGGCACATCGTCGATGCCTTCGATCGGCGGCGGCGAAGCCGAGCTACCGGTAGCTATGATAACTTTGCTCGCCTTGACGAAATCTCCATCGATCGATACGCCACCTTCTGTAAGACGGGCTTTGCCCTCTCGATATTTAATAGACTCGTATGACGCAAGAATATCAGTGTACTTTGCCTTACGAAGTTCTGAAACCAGTCGCGATTTATCTGCCATCACCGCAGACCAGTCGGTAACCGAGCCACTGGCCCGGATTCCATGGAAACGACTCGCTGTTCTGGCCTGATACAGTGTTTCTGCGGCACGAATCATGGTCTTCGAAGGCACGCAACCAACATTCACACAGGTCCCACCGATAGTATTGTAGCCAATCAAAATCACCTGTGCACCCTGCTCTGCCGCGGTAATGGCTGCCGAAAAACCGGCCGATCCGGCACCAATTACCGCCAGGTCAAAAACTCCGTTAAGGTTTGGCATCGTTACTATTATCTTCAACTGGCTGGCGTCGCCAGAGGGCGTAAATAGTCAGTGCGAGAAAGAAAGCCAGCGCCGGAAACAGCACATAGTCGAGATACCCGACCAGCGAGGCAAGCCCGATGGTCCCCAGCAGAATTACCAGTACCGGGGTAAAACAACATAGTACAGCTACTACAGTACCAGCCACCCCGGTTCTGAGTAAATTATTTTGATTCATATTGTTCAACTCCCTCGCTTTCAAAATTGATCAGGACTAAATTCTCTATATATTCAGCTACAGTGCTATATAATAGAACCTGTAGTAACTACAGGTGCAAGCGGAGCATACGATGACGCGGATAAACCCAGTGCATGACCTTCTGATTGGCGAAATTTCTCGACGCACGGGAGTGAATATTGAAACTATTCGCTACTACGAGCGAATAGGGGTGATGCCCAGACCGAAACGAAGCGAGGGTGGCCACAGGCTCTTTAATGGGCCACAACTAAATCGCTTGTCCTTTATAAAACGCAGCCGTGATCTGGGATTTAGCCTCAAGGAAGTCCTCGCGCTTCTCACGTTGGTCGACAGCGGAGAAATGACCTGTAGCGAAGTCCACGCCTTGACTGTCGAACATCTGGCAGACGTGAAGAGTAAAATTGCCGATCTGCGGAAATTAGAGCATGCGCTGAAGGACCTCGCGGCGCAATGTTCGTTCGGAAACGTATCAGACTGTCCTATCGTAGAAACCCTTTACGGGTTGTCTTGAACTGTCCCGAGCGTAATTCAGATGCCCATCTACCCCTTATAATTCAGCCAGTTTGCAACCAATATCGGTATATTACTTAATATCGACAGGCTAGGCTTTAAGACAATTGTTTGACTGGGGTTTTTATGCAGGTAACATAGCGTTCAAACTATCGATATCAATTCCAGAGAGATTTAGCCATGGCCAACAATAAAGTTCTAATCCTGCTAAACCAATCTGAGCTTAGCCAGAAAATATTGCCTTATGTGGAAAAGCTTATTTCTGCTGGCGACAATGACCTGATTCTATTTTTTGTAACCAATCCACCCACCGGCGCTGGCTTTGGCGAACCCGATCTGGGGGCCGGTTATGTACCTATGCCAGGCGATGAGTCGGTTAAACCGACACTCCACCCGATTTATGCCACCCAGCAGGAAGACAACATAGAAGCCCACGTCGAGGCCGAACTGATGCCGGTCACCAACCGTCTCAAAGCAGCGGGCTATAATGTCTCAACTGTGGTGGGTTTCGGCAAGGATCCCATTAAAACGATATTGAGTGTAATCAGCAAAGACAATATCAGCCTGTTAGCCATGTCCACCCGTGCCCAGGTAGGCGTCACTCGCTTCTTTTTCAGAAACATTGCCGATACCCTGGCGCAAAAAGCAGGTATTCCCGTGCTACTGATACACCCGCCAGGAAAATAGCGCTAATTTACGACCTCGGGCGCGAAAAATCATTTAACAGGTCTCATATTCAAACCAGTTATACACTTGCGGGGACAACAGGAGTCCTGCGCTCGACATCTCCGTTTTGCGCCCGATCGCGTAGATAATGATCCATTAATACCAGCGCCAGCATCGCCTCGGCGATTGGTGTGGCGCGAATTCCGACGCAGGGGTCGTGACGACCTTTGGTTCTGATTTCCACCGGCGCACCATCCAGATCAATCGTTTTGCCTGGCAGGTGAATGCTCGAAGTCGGTTTCAGGGCAATATTGACCCGTAAATCCTGGCCCGAGGTAATACCACCGAGCGTGCCGCCGGCGTTATTCGACAGAAATCCCTCGGGGGTGATTTCATCGCGGTGGACGGTGCCTTTTTGTTCGATACTATCGAATCCTGCGCCGATTTCGACACCCTTCACCGCATTGATGCTCATCATTGCCTGCGCTATGTCGGCATCGATACGATTAAAAATAGGTTCACCGAGACCCGGTGGTACACCGCTGGCGACCACGGAAATTTTCGCGCCGATGGACTCGCCTTCCTTGCGTAGCGCATCCATGTATTTTTCCATCGAAGGCACCATATTGGCATCGGGACAGAAAAATGGATTATTGTTGATTTCTTCCCAGTCTAATTTTTTCGGTTTAAGCGGCCCAAGCTGCGAGAGATAACCACGAATTTGAATGCCGCAGCGCTCGGCCAGATATTTCTTTGCGATGCCGCCGGCAGCGACGCGCATTGCTGTTTCCCTGGCCGACGAACGGCCGCCGCCCCGGTAGTCGCGAAAACCGTACTTTTGTGTATAGGTGTAATCCGCATGACCTGGTCGAAACTGATCTTTGATATTGGTATAGTCTTTCGAGCGTTGATCCTGATTAAAGATCAGCAATGCAATTGGCGTACCGGTGGTTTTACCCTCGAACGTGCCCGACAGTATCTGCACCGCATCGTCCTCACGCCGTTGCGTGGTATGACGCGAGGTTCCAGGTTTGCGACGATCCAGATCTTCCTGCAAATCGGCCTCGTTTAATGCCAGCCCCGGCGGACATCCGTCCACAATACAGCCGATCGCAGCACCATGACTTTCACCAAATGATGTGACGACAAATAATTTTCCAAAACTGTTACCCGACATTTAACCCTGACCCATAAATTGAAATTATAAGAACAGCCTATACTTAAGCCTGTATGCAGCATTCTACTAAAAAACTCGGCATGATGTTCACAGCCAGCGGCTGGATTCTGGGTTTTCTGCTACTGGCGCTGATTTTCTCAAAAGTTGTTGACCATCAATCCAACCCCAACCAGTCGGTTGCAACTTCTCAATCCAGTCAGTTCAAGGAAATTGTGCTGGAACGAAACCGCTACGGACATTATGTTCTTGATGGCGAAATCAATGGAAAGTCGGTTACCTTTCTGGTGGATACCGGGGCAACTGAAATCAGTATACCGGCAAACCTGCAAACATATTTACAACTTAAGGCTGGTCGTTCTTTCAGTGTTTCCACTGCCAATGGAGTCGCTAGTGTCTATTCGACCAGGTTAGGCGAACTGAAATTGGGGGAAATTTTATTAACCGATATTAAGGCACACCTGAACCCCGGACTACCTGACGACCAAATTCTGCTGGGCATGAACGTGCTAAAGAATCTGGAACTGGTACAGCGCGGGGATTCGCTGCTCATCAGGCAGTATCGATAATTATAATAAATGTTTCTCTCCATTCCTCGCTAGATCGCAGTTCCCTGGTAAACATAAATATTTAAAAACTCTTTGTAACTCAATACGGGGATTTGCAATTATTCGCATATTTCTGAATTAATTGAGCTTTTCAAAACAATTAAGGGATGAAACACAAAAAATAATTTAATATAACGCCCCTATGCCAATACCACGCCGGAGATTGACCACATGACGAATTTTGACCTGAAGCTGAAAGACCTGGATGTATACAATGACTTCATCCGTCGACACATTGGTCCCGGCCCGGCCGACGAACAGGCGATGCTCTCCGAGCTCGGCATGAAAAGCCTGGATGAGCTGGTGGACAAGGTGGTACCACCTACTATTCGACGTAAAAAAATACTGGCGGTAAAGACCAGCAAATCTGAGCGCCAGGTTCTAGACAAGTTGTATCAGATATCAACCCGAAACCAGTTGTACAAGTCGTTCATTGGCATGGGCTACTATAATACCCAGACACCGACCGTGATCGAACGTAACCTGCTGCGAAACCCGGCCTGGTATACCGCCTACACGCCCTACCAGGCAGAGATTTCACAGGGCCGCCTCGAAGCCCTGCTAAATTTTCAAACCATGATTATCGATTTAACCGGTATGGAAATCGCTAATGCATCAATGCTGGACGAGGCGACCTCGGCTGCCGAGGCCATGACCCTGTGCCAACGCATGTCTAAAAGCAAGGGCAAGATATTCTTTGTTGCCGACTCCTGCCATCCGCAGACTATCGCAGTGGTTGCTAATAGGGCGCTGCATTTTGGCATTGAAATCTTCGTCGGTGACCCGCTCAACGATCTCGGCGAATTGGATCTATTCGGTGTGTTGTTGCAGTACCCCTGCTCCACTGGTGAAATTCAGGATTACCACGAACTGGTTCAACAGGTACACGAACGCAAGGCCCTGGTCGCGGTTGCGGCCGATTTACTCAGCCTCACCCTGCTCAAACCACCGGGAGAATTCGACGCTGACGTTGTAGTCGGTACTTCTCAACGCTTTGGTGTGCCATTGGGTTATGGCGGCCCTCATGCTGCCTACATGGCCACGCGCGAGGCATTCAAGCGCTCGATGCCGGGACGCTTGATCGGCGTTTCGGTCGACAGCCGTGGCAAGCCCGCTTTACGCCTCGCCCTGCAAACTCGCGAGCAACACATTCGCCGTGAAAAAGCGACCAGTAATATCTGCACCGCCCAGGCCCTGCTCGCGATCATGGCGAGCATGTACGCGGTCTATCACGGACCCGAAGAAATTCGCCGTATTGCCCAGCGCATTCACCGTCTCACAATAATTCTCGCTAACGGCTTGCGGGAATTAGGCCATACCGTACCGACTGAACATTTTTTTGACACCATTACCGTAACTACCGGTAATGCTACCGAATTTGTCATGGCCGCGGCGCGCTCGGAAAAAATTAACCTGCGCTACGTAGACATGAACACCATCGGTATCTCGCTCGACGAAAAGGCGACACCGGGGGATATTGAAAAACTTTTTAATATCTTCACCCACGACCATGGTGATGAAGTGTCACTCGATGAGATCGATAGCAAGGCCCATATTTCGTTGCCGAAAGCGTTGATACGAACCAGTGAGTACCTGACCCACCCGGTATTCAATAAACACCACTCAGAAACCGATCTGATGCGTTACATGCGCAAACTCGCCGACAAGGACCTGGCGCTAGATCGCAGTATGATTCCACTCGGTTCCTGTACCATGAAACTGAATGCGGCCACCCAGCTAGTGCCTGTCACCTGGCCCGGATACGGTCGCGTCCATCCGTTTGTGCCGCTTGACCAGGCGCAGGGTTATCAGCAGTTATTCATCGAGCTCGAGCAAATGCTCTGTGCCTGTACCGGCTACGACGCTGTCTCGCTGCAACCCAACTCGGGTGCGCAGGGTGAATATGCCGGCCTGCTGGCGATCAAGGGTTACCATCAAAGTCGCAATGAAGGCCACCGTAATATTTGCCTGATTCCGGCTTCTGCGCATGGTACCAACCCGGCATCGGCACAAATGGCCGGTATGAAGGTAGTCGTCGTCGGCACTGCCAAATCGGGCAACATCGATATGGACGAACTGAAAGCCAAGGCCGAGAAACACAGCAACGAACTCGCAGCCATCATGATTACCTATCCATCCACCCACGGTGTATTCGAAGACGATGTTACCGACGTCTGCGAACTGATCCATTCACATGGTGGGCAGGTCTATATCGATGGCGCTAACATGAATGCGATGGTCGGCCTCTGCGCCCCGGGTAAATTTGGCGGAGACGTATCGCATTTGAACCTGCACAAAACCTTCAGCATTCCACATGGTGGTGGTGGCCCCGGGGTAGGCCCGATTGGTGTTCGTGAACACTTGAAACCATTTCTACCCTCGACCAACATCGAAAACCTGCAGAATTCGAGCGGACCGGTTTCCGCGACCCCGTATGGCAGCGCCAGCGTGTTACCGATTAGCTGGGCCTATATTACGCTGCTGGGGCGGGAGGGATTGCCCAAAGCCTCCGCCACCGCTATTCTCAATGCTAACTATATTGCCAGTCGCCTTGATAAACATTTCCCGATTCTTTATACCGGCCCCAATGGTCTGGTAGCGCACGAATGCATTATCGATACACGTATCGTCAAGCAAACAGCCGGTATCAGTGTTGATGATATCGCCAAACGCTTAATCGACTATGGATTTCATGCACCGACAATGTCATTTCCAGTACCGGGCACCTTGATGATCGAGCCGACCGAGAGCGAATCAAAGGAAGAAATCGACCGCTTTTGCGATGCGATGATCTCGATCGGCAAGGAAATTAAGGCGATCGAGGATAGCGAAATGGATGCCGAAGATAACCCGCTCAAAAACGCACCGCATACCATCGATATGGTCAATGCCGATGAATGGAATCATGCTTATAGCCGCGCACAGGCAGCCTACCCTCTACCCTCGTTGCGGGAAGATAAATACTGGGCACCGGTGGGTCGCGTCGATAATGTATTCGGCGACATGAACCTGATTTGTTCCTGTCCACCGCTATCAGCCTACGAAGACGACGCCTGATTACGCGAACAGGTAAGCCCGGGACGCCTGGCAGACAAAACCCGATCATCGTATGGCCTAATCTGGGGCTATCCGGATCTGTTTTTCAGGATTAATATCGTCCTATGGCAATTAGTGTATTTGATTTATTTTCCATCGGCATCGGACCGTCGAGTTCGCACACGGTCGGGCCGATGCGCGCGGCTCACCAGTTTGTCATAGCGCTCCAGAATGAAGGGTTACTAAGCCGGGTTCACCGAGTCAATACTGAGCTGTTCGGTTCTCTCGGTGCGACCGGTAAAGGTCACGGTAGCGACATGGCAGTGATGCTGGGGTTTGAGGGCGAATTGCCAGAGTCAGTTGATACCACGCGGGTCGATGCCAGGATGACTGAAATCAGGCAACAACAGAAAATTAACCTGCTGAGCGAGCATTCCATCGTATTTGTCGAAAAAAATGACTTGATCATGCATCGTAAAAAGACGCTGCCGTTTCATTCCAACGGTATGACATTCAACGCTTTCGACCAACAGGGTAATGTATTATCCAGCGCGACCTTTTATTCGGTTGGCGGCGGATTCATCGTCGATGAAACTGCAACCGGTAGCGATCGCATCAAGCTGGACGACACGGTGCTGCCCTATCCTTTTTTAACCGCGGTCGACCTGTTGATCCATTGTGCCAATCACGATATGCGTATCAGCGATGTGATGATGGAAAATGAAAAACTGTGGCGCAGTGAAGATGAGATCCGTGCCGGCCTGTTGAATATCTGGAAAGTGATGCAAACCTGCGTCAACAATGGTTGCCGTAATGAAGGTATATTGCCGGGTGGATTGAAAGTAAAACGACGCGCGGCTGATCTCTTCCGAAAATTGAGTGCACATCCAAACATTAGCTACAAGGATCCCCTGACCACACTGGACTGGGTGAATCTCTACGCGCTCGCGGTGAATGAAGAGAACGCTGCCGGCGGCCGTGTGGTTACCGCACCGACCAATGGCGCGGCCGGCATCATTCCTGCGGTGATGCACTATTACCACTACTTTTATCCCAATGCAGACGAGGACGGCATCGTCCGTTTTTTACTCACTGCCGGTGCGATCGGTATTTTGTATAAGGAGAACGCCTCGATTTCCGGTTCAGAAGTCGGCTGCCAGGGCGAAGTCGGCAGTGCCTGCTCGATGGCTGCTGGTGCACTCACCGAAGTACTCGGCGGCACACCCGAACAGGTCGAAAATGCCGCCGAGATAGGAATGGAACACAACCTCGGACTAACCTGTGACCCGATTGGCGGACTGGTGCAGGTGCCCTGTATCGAACGTAATGCGATGGCTTCGATTAAAGCGATCAATGCGTCTCGCATTGCTCTGCGCGGCGACGGCCAGCATTTCGTTTCGCTCGACAAGGTGATCAAGACCATGCGTGAAACCGGTGCCGATATGAAGACCAAGTATAAGGAAACCGCGCGCGGTGGGTTGGCGGTGAATGTTATCGAGTGTTAAACAATGCCAGGTTGGTTGGATATGTCCTGTCGATTAATAAACTCGCTATCTTAATCGACCCCAGTATTGTTCTCAGTTGAGTATGATATCGTACACGGTAATAACTATTAAGTAGGGGATTAAGGAATATAGATGCTTGATAAACTTCAAAACGCGATATTCTATTTTGACTATTTACATGATTACCCCTGGATTCAGGCATTGACCCTGATCGTTGCCTTTATTCTTGTCGCGTGGGTATTCGATCGATTTATTATTTCAACGCTAAAACGTTTCGTAATCAATACCAGGTTCGACTTCGACAATCATCTGATCGATCTGTTGCACGGCCCTATCTATAGCAGCATTATCATCCTGGGTATTGCCCTCGCCGTCCACAAACTCGGCCCGGTGGCGCCATTTGACTTCATTATATATTCGAGCCTGGAAAGTATCGCCTACCTGATCTGGACCGTACTATTTTTGAGGATTACCAAGCTGGTGCTCGGGCATGTCGCGCGAAGTGAGCGACACGTTAGCATTCTGCATCCGCAGACGCTGCCGCTGTTCGAAAATATTGCCAATATCGCGATATTCATATTCGCCATCTACATAATTTTTACCGCCTGGCATGTCGACATGACCGCCTGGTTAGCCTCGGCTGGAATCATCGGTATAGCGGTTGGTTTTGCCGCCAAAGACACGCTGGCAAATTTATTTTCCGGGGTATTTATACTGGCCGATGCGCCCTACAAAATTGGTGATTTTGTGGTACTCGATACGGGAGAGCGCGGTGAAGTTACCCATATCGGCATTCGCAGTACGCGCCTGCTGACTCGAGATGATATTGAGGTCACAGTACCTAATTCGGTGATGGGAAATACCAAAATCATCAATGAATCCGGAGGGCCCGGGGAGAAATACCGCATTCGTATAGCGGTAGGCGTCGCTTACGGTTCCGACATCGACGAGGTTCGCGAGATACTGGTAAACATTGCACTAAATGAAGAAGCGGTCTGCGAAGATCCGGAACCACGTGTACGTTTTCGTGCCTTTGGCGCATCGGGCCTCGAATTTGAATTGCTCTGCTGGATTGATCAACCGGTGTTACGTGGACGCCTGACCGACGCTTTGAATTGCCAGGTATATAAACGATTCATCGAGGAGAAGATTGAAATTCCATATAGCAAGCATGACTTGTATATCAAGGAGATGCCAAAGTAGTTTCAGCTTCGGAATTCCATGCGGGGTAATGCTGCTCCGCGTCATTTCGGCCCCCGAGCCGGAAACTAATATTGAACCGTCATTCCGGCCCTCGAGCCGGAATCTAATATCGAATCGTCATTCCTGCCCCCGAGCCGGAATCTAATATCGAATCGTCATTCCTGCCCCCGAGCCGGAATGACGAATGACCCCCTACTCACCAAACACGTCAACCACCGAATCACGCACTGCACTGACAATATCATCGAGCGTTGATTCTTCGGTGGTCAGGGGTGGGGCAATGCAAACCACTTCACTGCGCATACGCGTAAACAATCCATGGCTTATCATCGCTTTTGTCATTTTCGGGCCTACCCCCCACTCGGCGGGATACAGCTCTTTGCTGTCCTTGCTTTCAACCAGTTCAACTCCACACATCAGACCTTTGCCGCGTACCTCGCCGACATGCGGATGACCATCGAGTTCGGCGTGAAGTTTTTCCAGCAGATATTCACCCTTGCTCGCTGCCTGCCCCGGAAAATCTTCATTTTCGATAATATCCAGTGTTGCCAGACCGACCGCGCAGGTGGTTGGATGGCCACTATAGGTATAGGCGTGCATCCAGGGTTTATCACTCGACTTAACCAGCTCAGCTATCTCGTCGTTCATGCCGATGCCCCCCAACGGAACATAACCAGAGGTGATAGCCTTGGCAAACTGTACCAAATCGGGCTGTACGCCGTAATGATCGAGTGCAAACATTTTCCCTGTTCGTCCAAAGGCGGTTATTACCTCGTCGGCGACGAATAACACATCGTACTGGTCGCATATTTCACGAATTCGTGGAAAATAATCATCTTGTGGCACGATGACGCCACCAGCGCCCTGCACCGGTTCAGCAATGAACATTGCCACGGTTTCGGGGCCTTGCGCCAGAATTTCCCTTTCCAGCTCATTGGCAGCGGCAATACCTTGCGAAGAACCATCCCCGGGCACCGGGTAACGATAAGGATCGGGTGAAGGGATATGACTGAAGCCTGGAATGCGGGGTTCGAACATGGTCCAGTAGCTGCTAATGCCGGTAGCGCACATCGCCGCAAAAGTAACCCCGTGATAGGCCCAGATGCGGCTTATTACCCTGGTCTTTTCGGGCTTACCCCTTGCTTTCCAGTACCACCGGGCAAGCTTGATGCTGCTGTCGGTGGCTTCTCCCCCGCCCGAGGTAAAATAAAAGTTATTTATATCCGGGTAGCAGAGCCCCGACAAACGCCCGGCGAGTTCTATAGCCGGCCGATTCGAAGCACCGGCATAACTCGATCCAAATGCCAGCTCTCGCATTTGGCTAGCCGCCGCATCGGCCAGCTCGTGTCGACCGTGCCCCGCGTTCACATTCCACAGGCAGGATAAGCCATCGATCAGGCGATTGCCGTCGGCGTCTATCAGGTACGAACCTTCTCCCTTCACCCATACCTTGCCATTGGCCTGACCCGCCGTATGGTGCAGAGGATGAATCATGTGTTGCTGGTCTTTTTCGAGCAGGGCTGTATTGGTTAAGGGCGCATTCATTTTATTAATCTCATATGACAAAGGGTATTATCTATTTTAGCCAGGGAACATTCCATTCCACCCGCCGTTTACAGACGGCGTATTATAGAGTTTCTTTGCTCATATGGAACCATCGGGCTAGTGATATTTTTCGCTGGTAAAATGACCCGGTTCGCGACGTCGGTGCTTGCGCATATCACGTGCTTCGAGCACCGAACTCACATCCCGGATCATATCCGAATTGCCACACATCATAACATGCGAATTGTCGGCAGACATCGACACGCCTGCCCTGCTTTCGAGCTCACCGCTGGTAATTGCCTCGGGTATTCGAACGCGCAGGGTACCTGCAATATCCTCACGGGTAATAATCGGGATAAAACACAGTTGTTTGCCGTGTGATTCCACCAGTTTCGCGATTTTTTTCGCATAGGCCAGTTCTTCTGTGGTGCGAGCCGAATAGGTCAGGATGACACGCTCGAATCTCTGCCAGACTTCATCTCCTTTGAGAATAGACAGATACGGACCTATCGCAGTACCGGTTGCCATCATCCACAAATTCGCTACGTCGGGTACTTCATTGACAGTCAGAAAACCTGCTGGATTGGTAGCCACCATCACATCATCTCCCTGCTGGAGCTCAAACAGGCGGGGCGACAGGGGGCCATCGGTGACAATATTGAACAATATCTCCAGGTCGGGCTCGGACGGAGCATTGACCAGGGAATAAGGACGGGCAATTATTTCGCCATCAATTTCGAGTCCGACACGAACAAATTGCCCGGCGTTAAACGCACCCAGGTCAGCGTCGATTTTTAATGAAGTAAGATCATCGGTCCAGCGCCGATTCCCGAGTACTGTTCCATTCAACCACTTTGCCATAGTCCTGGTTCCTGCCTTAGTTATAGTTGGCCAATAATCGTATTAAAGATAGGTACAGCTTAAGGTGAAAACAACCCCGCGTCACGATAGAATGAATCCCGGTTTCAGAAATATAAAAATAGGTGATCGATAATGTCTAATACCAGCCTGGGTCTGGGCGATGACCTGCAACAATACCTGTTGGATGTGTCTTTACACGAGCCTGCTATTTGTGCGCGCCTGCGCGAGCAAACCGTGTGCATGGCTGAAGGCATGATGTTGAGTTCGCCCGAGCAGGTGCAACTGCTGCTGTTATTGTGCAAAATGCTGAACGCCAAATCCGGCATCGAAGTTGGTACCTTTACCGGTTATACCAGTCTTCGCCTGACCCTGGGAATTACTGCCTTACAAATGACCTGTTGCGATATTAGCGAGGAATTTACCGCCATCGGTAATCAATACTGGCAGCAGGCTGGTGTCGATGACCGCATTCATCTACGCCTCGCGCCCGCTCTCGAAACTCTCGATGGCTTAATTGCGAACGGTCAATCCGAAAGCTTCGATTTCGCCTATATCGACGCCGATAAACCGGCCTATCGTGATTACGTGGAACGCTGCCTGACTCTGGTCCGTGCGGGTGGATTAATCGCCCTGGACAACACCCTGTGGAGTGGATCGGTTGCTGACCCGGAAAATAAGGACGAAGACACCATCGCGTTGCGACAATTGAACAGCTGGTTGCATTCGCAAAAAGAATACCACTATGACCTGTCGTTGGTACCGATTGGGGATGGCCTGACTTTATTACGCAAGGCCTGATTTACCACTATGTTTCACATTGTTTCAACCAGTAATGAAATAAATGAGGTGGTGAAAATTGCCCGGGATATCTGGAGGGAATACTACCCACCAATTATTGGAATCGACCAGGTAGAGTACATGCTCGAGAATTATCACTCGAAAGACGCCATAACAATCGAAATAACTCGAGATAACTATGCCTACTATCTAATTAAAGTTAAAAATCGAATTATTGGTTACATCGGTATGCAACTAAAAGGAGATGATTTATTTTTAAGCAAGATATATATACACTCGAGCGAGCGGGGTAATGGAATAGGTAAGGCTTCGATGAATTTTATTAAGGACCTGGCATTGGAAAATAATATGAACAGGATTTCATTGACCGTTAATAAAAATAATTCCGGCTCAATTGCCGCCTATTACAGGTTTGGCTTTATTAAAACTGGTGATGTTTGCGTCGATATTGGTGGTGGCTATGAAATGGACGATATTCAGATGGAATTAAACCTGAGCTAAAGGTATATGAATAAACCTCTGATTATTGATTATTACACTGACATCCTCTGCGTCTGGGCCTGGATCGCGCAGCGTCGTATCGATGAACTCAACTCGCAACTGGGGGATAAAATCGAGCTACGCTACCATTACATTGATGTATTTGGTGCCGTGGACAAGAAAATAGAGGCACAATGGAAGCAACAGGGCGGTTATCAGGGTTTTGCTAAACACGTGCAGGAATCTGCCGCTAAATTTGAAGATGCCCCGATAAACTCCAAAGTATGGGCGGCGGTCCGGCCGGCCACCTCGGCTAACGCGCACCTGGTTTTAAAGGCAGTTGAACTGTCTTACGGTCAGCAAAAAAGTGCTGATGCTGCTTTAATGCTGCGTAATAGTTTTTTCAATGATGCGCAAAATATTGCTGATCTGGAAGTACTCCACCACCTCGTCGAAGAACAGGGACTGGATCATGACCCGATAAAAAACAGCCTACGTGACGGTACTGCCATGGCAGAGTTAATGGGAGACTACCAAAAAGCAAAGCAACAAAAAATTGAGGGCAGTCCTTCGTATGTGATGGATGGCGGTCGCCAGATTTTATACGGAAATGTCGGTTACCGGGTGATCCTGACTAATATTAAAGAGCTTCTGACACACCCGCAAAATGAAGCAAGCTGGTGCTAGTTATCGTTGCCGCTTAACCCTGGCTACCAGCTGAATTTCGACGACGACCCTTGTTGCGAGGTTTTAGGCCTGCCCGACCCCCGCTTCCGGTATGGCGCTTGTTTTTACCGGTGGGCTTATGGCCCCTGGCATTATCTCCAGATCGCTGCCCATCCCGATGTCCCGGTTTCGGTTTCTTTGATTTTTTAGCCCGTACCGGGCGATTTGATAAACTCGACTCAGGCAACTCATGAACAGGTTCGTAGCCTTCTACCAGTTTGCGTGCCAACAACTGCCTGAGCAGTCGTTCAATGTCAGAGAGCTGTATAAATTCATCTGCACTGACCAGGGATATCGCCTGGCCGGTAGCGCCTGCGCGCCCGGTTCGGCCAATTCGGTGAATATAGTCTTCCGGAACATTGGGCAGATCAAAATTTACCACCTGGGGTAACTGATCGATATCCAGGCCCCGCGCCGCAATATCGGTTGCTACCAGTATGTGAATCTTGCCACTTTTAAATTCTGCCAGGGCTTTAGTTCGCGCACTCTGGCTCTTATTACCATGAATTGCCACCGCATGGATTCCAGCTGACTCCAGCTGACGGGTTAATTTATTGGCACCATGTTTGGTTCGAGAAAAAACCAGTACCCGTTGCCAGCGATTATCCAGGATCAATTGCGTCAACAAAGCCGCCTTTTGTTTCTTATCGACCGGGTGAATCCATTGATCTACCGATTCTACCGCCGTGTTGCGTGGGCTGACTGAAATTTCTATTGGATCATTTACCAGCCCTTTGGCAAGATCACGAATCTGTTTAGAGAAGGTCGCCGAAAACATCAGGTTTTGACGGTGTTTCGGCAATAGATTCAGGATTTTTCGTATGTCGTGAATAAATCCCATATCCAGCATGCGGTCGGCCTCGTCTAGAACCAGCACTTCCAGGTGTTTGAACCGCACCGCATTTTGATTATACAGATCGAGTAAGCGTCCCGGTGTCGCCACCAGCACGTCGACGCCTTTACGTAACTTGATCATCTGTGGATTGATCTTGACGCCGCCGAACACAGCTGCAGACCTCAAAGGCAGGTGCCTGCCATAGATCGAGACACTGTCCGCAACCTGGGCTGCCAGCTCACGCGTCGGTGTCAATACCAGTGCACGCGCCTGATTGGCCTGCGCAGGCCGACCTTTTGACAGCCGCTCCAGTATTGGCAGCGTGAAACCCGCCGTTTTACCGGTGCCGGTCTGGGCTGCACCCATCACATCCTTGCCCTGGAGTACTGCGGGTATTGCCTGGACCTGAATCGGCGACGGTGTTTCATAGCCCTGTTCAGCAATAGCGTCCAGAATAGGAGTGGAAAGGCCCAGCGAGGCAAAACTCATGATGTAATCTCTACGGCCTGCTCAGTTTAGCGGCACTTGATGGTGTGGATAGGTCGTTCGGCGGCGTGCAGCTTACAGCAACTCATCGACAGGCGCTATCGATGCTTTTGTCGATTGGCAGGCAATGCCGGAGCTATAGAACTGGTAGATATGAATTATATATCTCACCAAGACGCAAAGCCCGCAAGGGAAAGACCGGCAAAGGTTATTTAAGATTATAGAGGTACTATCGATTTAGCGCATCACTACCGTCACTAGCCTGGAATCTGGACAGTATATTCCTCTGATGAGTACCCATGCTTGAGGTCCTTCGCACGAATTTTTACACGGCGAGTCCCGGCTGGAATTTTAACCCCCGACAGGGAACGGGTGAACGGCTGTTCGTCGACATGCGGATGGTAGAGCACGCGCGATTTCAGCAATTTGCCATCCATCGTCATTATATCCCATTGATTGGCGTAGTGATCCCAGCCCTCGTCACCGTGTTTCAAGGTGACCGAAAATGTACAGCTACTATTACATACCACCTCGACATTAACGATTTCGACCTCGCCGCCAAATACTAATATTGGCGCCATTATTCCGACTAGGACAATTACTGTGCTGATCAATTGTTTCACTTTAAGCTTCCTTTCCGACCTCATTCACTGGATCGACCGCATTTCCAGCAAAATTCAAAAGCGCCACCGTTTTTTTCCTGGCAGCCAGAGCAATACCAGTAATCATCATTGCGATCGAATACGATTTTTTGCAATACTGATTCCGCTTCGCCAAATCTATCATTATCCGAAATCCATAATTCCGGCCAGGTATCAAAGGTCGCGAGGTCACCGGCGCCTCCCGAGGCAAATTCGTTAATCACCGTGCATTCTATACCCATATCCTGTAACACATTTTTCAGGTTGAATATAATCATGCGGTTTTCATTAGTGTAGAGTTTCTTCATCGATTAAATCAGGCACAACGCTACAGACCCCGGGCCTCCTTTATCCTTTCATAGGCCAACTTAATCTGCTGGGTCTTCTCGGTGGCGTCTTTGATCATCTCATCGGGCAAGCCTTTAGCGACGAGTTTATCCGGATGATGTTGCGACATCAGACGGCGATAGGCTTTTTTCAATTCAGCATCGCTAACCGACTGATCGACCCCGAGTATCACATAGGCGTCTTCTATGGGTATTTGCTGAGTCTGTGTGCCCCGATAGCCACCGCTGCCGAATCCAGCCTTTAACATTTCTTCCAGCCGATCGAACTGCGCAATGGAAATCCCGAGTCGCCCACAGATATGATGCAACACTTCTTTTTCGGCCGGGTGCATGACACCATCGGCATAGGCGGCCTGCAGCTGTATCTCGAGAAACATCTGGATCAGCGTGCCGCGTCGCCGTGTCTCTTTTTTAAACTGATCCAGAATTTCGTCGATGGGGAAATCGCGTGATCTACCCTCATTAAATAATTTTTTCGCCGACTCGCGCATATCGGCTGTGAGGCCGAGGTGACGCATCACCGACTCGGCAAGCTGAATTTCATCCCGGGTTACCTTGCCATCGGCCTTGGCTATATAACCCATCACCGAAAAAGTGGCAGTAAAAAAGGCGGCCTGCACGCGGTCCTGGCCACCGACCTGCCAGTCGGCATCGCCCATGGAATTCATACCACGATCAAAATTATGACCAAAGGCGATGCCCATCAATGCACCCAAAGGGCCTCCGATCATAAATCCGAAAGCGCCGCCCAATGCCTTGCCCCACCATGCCATAATCAAAAACCCCTAATTAATTGTCTTTTTCCGCGATTGCTGCGTTAGCTCCGTGCTCAAATCCTCACGTATTTTATATACGCTCCGGTTTTCCGCGCGGTGCTGCCTTGCACTCACGAAAAAATCCTAATTAATTCAATTATTCTCATGTACTTTCTTCACGTTTATTGACTCTCTCAATATTAACCTGCTGATGTTTCAGATCCTCGTGATAAATACAACAGACACCGCTTCCACCGTACTCGAAGTCGATCCATGTCATCGGTAAAAAAGGATATTTTTCCATCATTGCCTGTTGTGAGTTACCCACCTCTATAAAAAGTACACCGCGCGCGGCCAGATACTCACCGGCATCTAATAATATTCGATCGACCATCACAAGGCCATTGTCGCCGGCAGCAAGTCCAATGCGCGGTTCAAATTTAAACTCGTCACTCAGTGTAGCCATATCTTCGGCATCAACATAGGGTGGATTACTGACAATGACATCAAACTGCCGTGGCGGAATAGTGCCGAATAAATCTGACTGGTACAGAGTCAATTGTTCGCTTAGACCATGTTCTCGACAATTGATGCGGGCAACTTCGAGGGCATTGGCAGAAATATCCGAAGCGAAAACCCGTGCGTGTTTAAACAGGTATTGACTAGCGATGGCAATACAGGCACTGCCAGTGCATAAATCGAGTATGCTGTTTATCTGGCTGCTATCAATCCAGGGCTCAAAACGATCGGCAATCAATTCGGCGATCGGCGAACGTGGAACCAGCACACGTTGATCGACATAAAATTTCAACCCGCAAAACCAGGATTCCCGCGTCAGGTAAGCCACCGGCTGTCTGGAGTCGATGCGCTGCTGTAATATTTCCATGACCTGATCGCGCTCTGCATCGCTTAGCACACGGTCGAGACATTCTTCAGACCAATCAATCGGCAAGGCAAGCCGGTGCATGGTCAGGTATTTTGCCTCATCATATGCGGTTGCAAAACCGTGACCAAATGTCAGTTCATGTTTATTAAATTCGATGCTGCCCCAGCGAATAAAATCCCGGATTGTCGATAACGCATCAAGCGATTTTGGCATAGTCACGTTGAGTTTCGAGTCGATTTAAATATAATGCCGCGGATTCTACACCAAAATTTAATATCGACTCAGCATGAAAAAAAATCACCTCGTGTTAATCGCAGGTCTCTCACTAGGCATTGGTTTCATAGTTTCCTGGATGGTTTTCGATTCAAAGCCGGTGAAACTTGAGGCTACTCAATGGTTTGGTGAGCAGGCAAAAATTTTACCCGACTTCAAGCTGATTGATCACAATAACCAGGTTCTGGGAAAAACCGAGCTGGCCGGCAAGTGGGGTATATTGTATTTCGGATATACGCATTGCGTCGATGTATGCCCGATCGATTTGAATATTTTGGGTGATATGTTGAACGCAATCGATGACAGAGATACACGTCGCTCGATCCGGGTTATATTTGTCTCGGTCGACCCTGAGCGCGATACCCCTGCTGTTCTTAAATCTTACCTGCAGAATTTTCACCCTGAAATAATCGGTGCCTCGGCAACGGCTGCAGAATTGAATATTCTAACTCATGCCATCGGCATCCCGCACAGCCATGATAAAAAACATGAACACCAGGCGGTCTACGAGGTTTCACACAGCTCGGTTATGATACTGCTCAATCCCGAGGGGAAATATGCCGGCCTATTCAGCCCACCACAGGACAGCACCCTGATGGCGAGTGATCTTATCAAGATAATTAACAGTATTTAATAGATTCTAAAGTCGCAGACTAGTCTTAACTGAGAACTAATTAATTTTTTAAGAAAATCCAGATGGTATGATCAACTGAGCGATCCTCGTCACATCGATTGTGTACCTGTTACCGCAGTTTAGGACGATCAATCAACCCAAAATATAGCAATGATTGTAAGGAATTAATCATGGGAGAATCCGCCCAACTCACTAAAGCAGAAAAATTTAAAATATTTCTGTTTACCCTATTACCCCATCATCTGATTTCCAGGCTGGTTTACTTTATCACGCGCTTACGCGGGCCAATGGTTAAACCGATGATCGATTCTTTTATTAAAAAATTCGATGTCGATATGACCGAAGCCGCTTATGAAAACACCGGTCTGTACAAAAGCTTCAACGAATTTTTTACGCGCCCGCTAAGGCCTGATGCGCGCCCGATAGATCAGGGTATAAATACCCTGGTCTGTCCAGCCGATGGCACAGTATCGGAGGCGGGCAGCATTCAACAGCGTCAGATTTTCCAGGCCAAGGGGCACTTCTATACCACGACCGAATTACTCGGAGGTGACGCGTCGATGTCGGCATTATTTGAAAACGGACGTTTTGCGACAATTTATCTCGCACCGAACAATTATCATCGAGTACACATGCCAACACATGGATTGTTGAAAAAAATGATCCACGTACCGGGACGACTATTTAGCGTAGCGCCCTGGACGGTACGCACCATGCCGGGGCTTTTTAGCGGTAATGAACGTGTCGCCTCTCTATTTGCGACCGAGGCTGGTCCTATTGCCATGGTGCTCGTGGGCGCCATTAACGTTGCCGCAATTGAAACCGTCTGGGCCGGGCTGATTACACCGCCGAAAGGCAGGAAAATCAGTGATTTCGACTATAGCCATACCCGCAAAATCGTCGCCAGGGGCGCTGAAATGGGCCGTTTCAATATGGGCTCAACGGTAATTTTACTGGCCGCTAAAAATGTCGAGTGGCTACCGACGTTACGCGCCGGACAAGCTGTAAAAATGGGCGAATCAATAGGCCAGTTCCGCCCAAGAAAAAAACCTGCCTAGCCCGTAAATTGCATGAAGGAAACGAAACTCAGGAAAAATATGAGCCAGGCACCTGTAGGAACCGCTTAGCTCCCAGGCACCCTATCGACAAAACTAATCGCCTGATCGATCGAGTCCAGTTTTAGCAACACCATCAGTAGCCGATCCATGCCAAGGGCCACTCCGGCGCATTCGGGCATGCCTGTTTCGAGTGCCGCGAGCAGGTGCTCGTCAATGGGATAGCTTGGCAGGCCCCTGGTAACGCGTAATTCGTTGTCATTTTCAAATCGTCGGCGCTGTAATCTGGCATCGGTTAATTCAGAAAATCCATTGGCGAGTTCGAGACCGCCATGAAATAGTTCAAATCGCTCGGCTATCGATGGATTAGTAGCATTGACTCTCGCCAGCGCAGCCTGTGATACCGGGTAGTCGTAAACAAAAACATAGCCCTCCAGTCGGGGCGCAACCACCATACTTAACAGCAGGTCAAGGCATTGATCAAAATCCAGCTGATCGGTATCAGTGCCGGGTACCAGTTCACGGCTTTTCTCTCGTAACTTCGATAGTTGAATATTGCTGAAATCAACATTGGCATATTCGATTAATAAATCGCGGTATCGAATTCGCCTGTAGCTATTGCTTCGATCACTCAAGGTGTCGATCAGGGCCTCAACCTCATCCATTAATGCCTGGTAGTCATAAGCGACGCGATACCACTCCAGCAAGGTGAATTCGGTGTTATGCAGACGGCCGGTTTCCGCTCCCCGAAAAGCATGGCAAATTTGATAAATTGACCCGCTGCCCGCTGCCAGCAGGCGTTTCATTGCAAATTCCGGTGAAGTCTGTAGAAACAATTGCTGGCGCTGATTTGATACCTCAATCGAAACGATTTGAGCATCGGTATTGGTTGCCCTTGATAATAACGGGGTGTCAACTTCGAGATATTCACGCGCCGAAAAAAACGCCCGTACCTGCTGATAGATCTGTGCTCTTTTTTGAATAGTCTCAAGGCTGGCTGAAGGTTGCCATTGCATGCTGGTACAGAACCCTATTTTTTGACTCTGGACATATATTCACCGGTGCGCGTATCGACTCGAACTACTTCCCCAATTTCTAGAAACAGTGGCACCTTGACTATTGCACCGGTTTCCAGTGTGGCCGGTTTGGTGCCACCCTGTGCGGTATCACCTTTTAGCCCAGGGTCGGTATCAGTGATATCCAGCTCCACAAAATTGGGTGGCGTCACCCCGATCGGATCACCATTGTATAGTGTCACCTGGCAACTATCTTGCGCCTTAAGCCACAAATGGGATTCGCCAACCGCGTTTGCATCTGCCGCATGTTGCTCGAAGCTGTCGGGCTCCATGAAATGCCAGAATTGACCATCGTTATATAGATATTGCATGTCAATTTCTATCACATCCGCGGCTTCGAGTGATTCACCTGATTTGAAAGTTTTGTCAAGTACCCTGCCGGATTTAAGATTACGTATCTTGACTCGATTGAAAGCCTGGCCCTTGCCCGGCTTAACGAATTCGTTCTCGATTATTGAGCAGGGATCGTCGTCTATAATTACCTTTAAACCGCTACGAAATTCGTTGGTGCTATAACTGGCCATGAAGTATTCCCGAGGGAAAAACAGTAATCATAACGGATTCTGATCGATCGCGACAAACTGCTTGATACGGTGATGAGGAGAAATTTTTTTGCGTCGCTATAATACATGATCAGGAGTTGCAAAATTAGTAACAGGTATTCCAGGGGCGAGTCAGGTTGAGGAAATATCTGGCAGGAAAAATACGCCTGCCAGCATGACAAAAAATATAGGGTTATTTAATGAGTATCGATGGAAAATGAAACAGAAAAACTGATTCGCCTGTTAATCGTAGACGAAGGGCTACACAAGGCCGAACAGATTACCAGCGCATTACGTGCTGCCGGCGTACAGGTACGCGCGGAGTTTGCCGAAGACAGCGATGATATGAGCGCAATACTGAAAGCTAAACCACTTGATCTGGTATTATTTTCTATTGATTTGCCGGAGTTTTCGCTTAAACAGGCCAGTCATCTGGTAGGCGAATGCGGCCGTCATGTCGCGGTCATCGCTATGACACAAAATCCGACACCCGAGATCGTTATAAAATCGATCAAGCAGGGCGCACAGGACGTCGTATCATCAAAATCTTTCGATCACCTGATCCTGGTAACCAAACGTGAAGCCAGTAGCCTCGCCTTGTGGCGCAAGGCGATGCGATCAGAACTGGAATTACAGGAAAGCGAAAAACGCTGCCAGGCTCTGCTCACCAGCTCCAATGATGCAGTAGCCTATGTGCACGAAGGCATGCACATATACGCGAATGCCGCGTACATGAAACTATTCGGCAAAACCGATATAGAAGAACTGGAAGGAACACCGATCATAGATATGGTGGAGCCGAGCCAGCAGGACAAGTTGAAATCGTTCCTGCGCTCACTCAGTAAAAACGAGAACGACAGCAATGAGCTCGAATTAAAGCTGCACAAGGATGATGGAGAAACCCTGGAAGTCAAACTGGAGTTTTCGCGCGCAAGTTATGACAGCGAACCCTGTACCCAGATTCTGATTCGTACTGCCGCCGATACCAGCGGTCTGGTAGAACAAATTGACTACCTGCATCAACATGATCAGATTTCCGGCCTGTTTAATCGACAGAATTTTATGGGTAAGTTGAAAAGCTCTCTTACCCTGGCGATGAATGGAGTCCACCAAAGTGCCGTGGTTTACCTCGCAATCGATAATTTCCAATCGATACGGGACCAGATTGGCATTTCAGGTTGTGACATTTTGATTGGTGATATTGCTAAAACCCTTAAGAAAAGTGCTCCGAAAGACCAAATTATTGCTCGATTTGGTAATTCCTCCTACACTTGCCTGGGTATTTCCAAAGACCAGGCTAAGATCGAAAAATTTGCCGCAGATTTTGTCACCTCGATCGAGGAGCATGTTTTCGAAATTGGTGATCAGTCGATCAGTATCACCTGCAGTGCATCGGTATGCTTCATCGATCAGAACTCTCCCGAAAGTGCCAATGAAATAATATTGCGGGCGGAGAAAACCTGTGACGAGGTGCAGGCTGCCGGAGGTAACAGTTCGAGTACCTTTGTTCCGAAACTAGGTGAAATGACGGTGCAGGAAGAGGTCGGTGTTGCGGCTGGTCTGATTAAAGACGCGCTCACCAATAACCGTATTACCGGGATCTACCAACCGGTCGTTAGTATCAAGGCAATCGGCGGCGAGCGATATTTTTCTGGACTGGAACTGGTCGAGGAAAACGGAAATGAAATCAACCACATTATTAATCAGGTTTATCCTGATAAGACCGGCACAGCCAAGGCACTGGATCGCTGGACGATACTGCATGCGATCAAAAAAGTAGCCGAAAGCAGTAAAAAATCCCGTAAAATTGAATTTTTCATACCGCTCAGCGTCGACTCGGTACTTGACGCAGACCTCCCTGCCTGGGTAGCTGAAAGCCTGGTTAAATTCAAGATTAGCGGCGAACAGTTAATTTTTATGATTGACGAAGACTCCGCCGTTAATCATCTCAAGGCTGCCAAGGCACTCTACGAGGGCCTGAATAAAAATAAGTGCCATTTTGCGCTCGACAACTTCGGCACCGGATTAAATCCATTCCAGTTGATGAAACACATCAAGGCCGATTATATTCGCGTCAACACCGCTTATATGGAAGATCTGTCTCAGAACACCGAAAACCAGGAAAGTATCCGGGAATTGGCGACCCAGGCCGCGGCTATGAAAATTCACTCGATAACACCCGCCGTCGACGACGCGGCAATTCTCAGTGTGCTCTGGTCGCTCGGTGTCGATTTTGTACAGGGCGGCTTTCTGCAGGAACCCAATAAATTATTGAATTACGATTTTTCATCGATGACAGGCTGATCAGGGTTTCTCTGGCTCCAAAAAATAGTCAGGCAAATTAATCGATAACTTCGATGGCTGTGACATTCTGATAGCCGCGGGGTAATTTACGACCCCTTTTGCCACGTTCGATTCGGTACTCTTCAAGCTCGCGTAACGACATGGTCTTGTATTTCTTACCGCAGTGAACCATCAGTTTCTGCGTAGCCGACAGGCAGGCGATAAAGCTAACCGACTCTTCGCCTGACTTGATTCTCTTCGGTGGAATTCCCTGGATCTTACTCCCCTTACCCTTTGATAACCGTGGGATCGACTTGATATCCAACAGGCCGATATAACCTTCGCTGGTAATCGAAACAATATTATCACTATCAATATCTTCGATAGCGGCAATAGGATTCAGGCTGGCACCACTGGGAATACTGACCAGGGCTTTACCATTTCTATTGCGAGTCAGCATATCTTCGAATCGACACACAAACCCATAACCATGCGATGTCGATAGTAAATACAGATCGTCGTCAGCTCCCATTGCGCAACTGATAAATTCCGCACCCGCGCTAGTTTTGAAACGCCCGGTTAGCGGTTCACCCTGACCACGCGCAGACGGTAGCGAATGTGCCAGAGCAGCATAACTGCGACCGAAAGAATCGATAAACACCGCGAACTGGTTACTCTTGCCCAGGGCCATCGCCCGAAATCCGTCACCGGATTTATAGTTCAGGGCCTTAACATCGACATCATGACCTTTTGCTGCCCGTACCCAACCGCTTTCAGACAATACCACGGTTAAGGATTCAGTAGGCACCAGATCAGTTTCGTCTAAGGCCTTTGCGGCCTCCCGAATGACAATTGGTGAACGGCGATCATCACCATAGGTCTCGGCGTCTTCCATTATTTCATTCTTAATCAGGGTTTTGATGCGCCGCTCGGAACCTAGCAGTTTTTCAAGGTCCTTTTTTTCCTGGCTTAATTCTTTCTGCTCAGCGTGAATTTTCATTTCTTCGAGTTTCGCCAGGTGGCGTAATTTAGTTTCGAGAATCGCCTCAGCCTGAATTTCCGAAATTTTAAAGGTTTTCATCAGAACCGACTTTGGATCGTCTTCGGTTCGTACGATGCGAATCACTTCATCAAGGTTCAAAAACGCAATTAACAGGCCTTCCAGAACATGTAATCGACTATCTACCTTTTCCAGGCGCCACTCCAGTCGTCGTCTTACTGTCGCGACGCGAAACGCAATCCACTCCTGCAAAATTTGTTTCAGGTTTTTGACCTGGGGCCGGCCATTAGTACCGATCACATTCATATTGACCCGGTAGGAACGCTCCAGGTCGGTGGTTGCGAACAAGTGCCCCATCAAGGCTTCGACATCGACGCGATTAGAGCGCGGCACTATTACCAGGCGGGTCGGATTTTCATGGTCTGACTCGTCGCGCAGGTCATCGACCATGGGCAATTTTTTCGCCAGCATTTGCTGTGCTATTTGTTCGAGTACCCTCTCGCCCGAGACCTGATGGGGTAAGGCGGTCAGAATAATATCCCCGTCTTCCCGCTCATAAAGGGCGCGCATGCGGATAGAGCCGTAACCGGTTTCGTAGAGGCTACGCAATTCGGGCTCGGCTGTGATTATTTCCGCTTCTGTGGGGTAATCCGGGCCCTTAATGTGTTCGCGTAACTGGTCCAGCGTAGTACGCGAATTTTCCAACAGGCGTATGCAGGCACTCGCGACCTCTCTCAGGTTATGCGGTGGTAAGTCGGTCGCCATGCCCACAGCAATACCGGTGGTACCATTCAACAGGATATGTGGCAAACGCGCCGGCAACAGTGATGGCTCCTGCATCGTACCGTCGAAATTTGGAACCCAATCGACGGTTCCCTGGCCGAGCTCCTGCAATAAAACACGCGCAAAGGCGGACAATCGTGACTCGGTGTATCGCATAGCAGCAAATGACTTGGGGTCGTCGGGCGATCCAAAATTACCCTGACCATCGATCAACGGATAGCGGTAGGAGAATTCCTGCGCCATCAGCACCATCGCCTCGTAGCAGGCAGTATCACCATGCGGATGAAATTTACCCAGTACATCACCGACCGTACGTGCCGATTTTTTGTGTTTCGAACTGGCCGACAGACCGAGTTCAGACATTGCGTAGATAATTCTGCGCTGTACCGGCTTCAGGCCATCACCTATATGCGGCAAAGCGCGATCGAGTATTACGTACATCGAATAGTCGAGATAAGACTTTTCGGTAAATACCCTCAAAGGCTGTTTCTCGACACCCTCATAGTTGAGTTCCAGGTTTTCAGACATCAGCCATATCACCTTTGGTTTGCAGCCATTCTTTGCGCTCGGCAGCGCATTTTTTCGATAACATCATATTCATGATTTCGAAAGTTTTATCTCCCGGTTCAATCGTCAATTGAACCAGGCGCCGCGTGTCTGGTGCGATCGTGCTTTCGCGCAACTGCAATGGATTCATTTCACCCAGCCCTTTGAATCGAGTGACGCTGACCTTGCCCTTTCTTTTCTCGGCGGTGAGTCGGTCGAGTATGCCGTCACGCTCGGCTTCGTCGAGCGCATAATACTTGTCCTTGGCGATATCGATACGATATAACGGGGGCTTGGCGACATAGACATGACCCTTTTCAACCAGGGCCTGGAAGTGCCTCAGGAACAATGCACAAAGCAGAGTTGCGATATGCGCACCGTCCGAGTCAGCATCGGCCAGAATGCAAACCTTTCCATAGCGTAGATTAGACAGGTCGTCCGAACTCGGTTCGACACCAATGGCGACCGAAATATCGTGTACTTCCTGCGAAGCCAGTACCTGATCGGAGGATACTTCCCAGGTATTGAGAATTTTGCCTCTCAGCGGCATGATCGCCTGAAACGCCCGATCACGCGCCTGCTTGGCCGAGCCACCGGCCGAATCGCCCTCGACCAGAAATAATTCGGTACGAGCGATATCCTGGCTACTGCAATCGGCTAGCTTACCCGGTAACGCGGGGCCGGAGGTTACCTTTTTTCGAACTACTTTTTTGGTGTTTTTGATTCTTTTCTGTGCGCTCGAAATTGCCATCTGCGCCAGTAGGTCGCCAGTTTCAGTGTGTTGATTCAACCACAGGCTGAACGAATCCTTTGCGATGCCCGAAACAAAGGCGGCTGTCTCGCGCGACGACAAACGCTCCTTGGTTTGCCCTGAAAACTGCGGATCGTGCATTTTCACCGACAATACATAGGCGACCCTGTCCCACACATCGTCCGGTGCAATCTTGACGCCGCGCGGTAACAGGCTGCGAAATTCACAAAATTCTCGAATCGCGTCGGTCAACCCGGTACGCAACCCGTTGACATGGGTACCGCCCTGTGTCGTTGGAATTAAATTGACATAGCTCTCAGCGATGCTCTCGCCATCTTCGGGTAGCCACACTACCGCCCAGTCGACCGCTTCGTGCTCACCTCGCATCGACGTTACAAAAGGTTCCTGCGGCAGTAAATTAAATCCCGACAAGGCTTCGGTTAGATAATCTACCAGGCCATCTTGATAACACCACTCGACTGCTTCCTTGGTTTTTTCGACATAAAATTTAACTTTTAAACCGGGACATAAAACAGCCTTGGCTCGTAGTACATGTTTGAGTTTATTGACCGAAAAGGATGCGCTGTCGAAGTACCCGCTATCCGGCCAAAACCGAATCGTGGTACCGGAATTTTTTTTGCCCACGATACCCAGCTCGGTGAGTTTGCTTTTCCTGTCACCATGCGCAAAATTAATCGAATATTCCTTACCATCTCGGCGTACCCGGACATCGAGTCGCTTCGATAAGGCATTTACCACCGATACACCAACACCATGCAAACCGCCCGAAAACTGATAGTTTTTATCGGAAAATTTGGCCCCGGCGTGTAATTTGGTGAGTATCACCTCTACGCCCGGTATACCCTGCTCGGGGTGTATGTCTACCGGCATACCACGCCCGTCGTCGATCACACTAAGCGACTGATCGGCGTGCAATATGACACCGATTTGACCGGCAAAACCAGCGATGGCCTCATCAACACTGTTGTCGATCACTTCTTGTGCCAGGTGATTCGGCCGGCTCGTGTCGGTATACATACCCGGTCGTTTTTTAACCGGTTCAAGCCCGGTCAGTACCTCGATCGATGCCGCATCGTAGTTATTTTTCAATAGAACTGTTTCCTCATATACCACGGTTTCTAATTGCGCGGGATTATAACGGTTCCGGGCTTGAAATGGTGATCGATTTAATTGATATAATACGCATTTTTTCAGGACCCCCGTTTATGAGCGAATCACCGCATATTCACAACGTCGGCGCACAGGATTTTCAGTCATTTGTGATCGACAGCTCGTTCAAGCAACCGGTACTGGTTGATTTCTGGGCCGACTGGTGCGAACCCTGTAAGATGGTAACACCGGTGCTCGAAAAACTGGTCAACGAGTACGCCGGTAAATTCATTCTCGCCAAAGTCGATACTGAAAAAGAGCAGGAACTGGCTGCGCATTTCGGAATCAAGAGCCTGCCGACAATGAAATTGATTGTGGATGGTCAAATCGTTGCCGAACGCACTGGAGCGCTTCCCGAAGGTGAGATCCGGTCATTTATCCAGCCCTTTATCAGCTCCGAATCGGAAAAAATCATGCAGGCGGCAATGTCCGCGCATGAACAGAATCGATTTGAAGACGCGCTCGAGTTAATGAATCAGGCGCTGGCGAAAGATCCTTCGAATAGCGATTTAAAAATAAATATTGCCCGCATCCTGTTCGCCCAGGATGACAAAGCGGGCTCGCTTACCCTGCTCGATAGTTTGAGTGACGAGGACAAAATAAAACCCGAAGCAGTCAAATTACGAGCAGAGATTGAAATCGCCGATCAGCTCGAAAATACGCCTGCGCTTGATCAAATTGAGCAAAGTTTGTCTGACAACCCGAGTGACTGTGAAGCCCTTCAGCATAAGAGTCGTCACCTATCTGCTAATGGGGACCACGAACTGGCGATGGACTGCCTGATTAAAATTATGATGATCGATCGACGCTTTGAAGACGACGCGGGACACAAGGGTTTACTCGCGATGTTTGATTTACTCGGTGGTGAGCATCAAAGCGTGCAGAAATACCGTCGCAAGCTGTTTAGCCTGTTACACTAGACCACAATTTAGCCTCGCGGATGATGCGTCGCATGCAGGTTTTGTAGTCTGGCCTGCGCGATATGAGTATAAATTTGTGTGGTCGACAGGCTACTGTGTCCGAGCAGCATCTGTACCGTGCGCAAATCAGCCCCGTGGTTTAACAGATGGGTCGCAAATGCATGTCGAAGCGAGTGCGGTGAGTAGACGGTTTTGATTCCGGCACTCAGCGAATACTTCTTGATGTGCTGCCAGAAAGCCTGGCGTGTAATTGCGGTACCGCGACTCGACAGGTACAGGGCGTCATTTAACACAGTGTCCCGGACTAACTGCGGTCGCGCGATTTCGAGATAGCGCGTCAGCCAGAACAGGGCTTCTTCGCCAACCGGGATCACCCGTTCCTTGTTTCCCTTGCCGGTGAGTCGAACCAGACCCAGCCTGGTATTAATTTGATTCACCTGTAATGAGACCAGCTCGCTCACCCGCAACCCTGAACTATACATCACTTCCAGCATACAGCGGTCTCGAAGACCGTAACTGCTTTTTGTATTGGGCGAATCGATCAGCTTGCTGATATCCGCTTCACTGAGAGTCGGTGGCAATACTTGATGCACCTTGGGTGCCGCGATCAATGCTGTCGGATTGTCTATTCGGTCGCCTTTTTTGACCAGGTAGCGATAGTACTGTTTGAGAGTCGATAGTAAACGAGCATTTGATCTTGCAGACGCACCGCTGCTAAAGCGCCTCGATAAATAACCCTGGATATTTGCCTGGCTGGCGTTTGGTAATTTTACACCCTGATCATGCAACCAGTTCGCAAAGCTCTTCAAATCCTGTTGATAGGCCTTTAGTGTCAGCTGTGCCAGACCTTTTTGTGCCCACAGATCGTCGATAAAAAGATCAATCGCTATACCTGCTTTTGGCCCACTATTTTTAGTTTTCATTGCGCTACTATGGTTGTAGCCACGGTCCATTATCCCGGGTTGGCTGGTACGGTAATTATAAAAAGCATCGGCTATATTACAATAGCCGCGTCAGAATAGTGATTGTCCGCAGAACGGCTTTTTCCTAGAATAACATCCACTTCCTTGGAATTCAGCTATGCCGACTCATGGTCCCGATAACTACCCACCCGCCAGTCTAGTCAGGCAACTCGCGGCTATGCTATACGATAGTTTACTGATCTTTGCGATTTTGTTTGTTGCGGTTGGCATAACAATCACACTCAACCAGGGAGTGGTGGTTAATCCGCTGCTGGTTTATGTTTTTCTGGTCATTGTGATTTTCATTTTCTACGGCTGGTTCTGGAACCGATCAGGACAAACGCTCGGCATGCAGGTGTGGAAAATTCAAATAGTTTCAGAGTTGGGCGGTTACCCGAGCTGGACCACCAGTTTTCAGCGACTGGTTTTCGCCATGGCTTCTATTGCCTGTTTTGGTCTGGGTTATTGGTGGCGTCTATTCAAGCCCTACACCTGGCACGATAAGTTCAGTCGAACCCGGGTGATTGATATTTCAGGCAACCAGGGTTGATAGAGAACCCACCAATCTAGCTGGAATGCCCAGGCAGGCTTTTATCAGGCCCACGAATGCCATGTGGCTGCTTTTTAATCAATAAATAAATCGCCAGGGCTAAAAATAAAAGACCTGGAATCATTGCATTCAGGAATGGGGTGATTTCGATGCGACTTCCCAGCTGGATCAGTAAACGCTCGGCTACCACGTAAGACAAGCCAAGCAGTATGCCCAACATCAGGCGTTGGCCGGTATTATTCTGGCGCTGCGACCCCAGTACAAAAGGTACCCCGAGTACACACATGATCAACACCGTGAAAGGCGCCACGATCTTTTGCCAGAAGATCAGGCTCACCGCCGTGGTGTCCAGATTATTTTCATCCAGAAAAACAAGATATGAATACAAATCGCTGCTCGACATCTGGCGTGGCTCGATCATCAGGGTCTCCAGTAACTGAAGGGAAATATTGCCCGCATAAATCATTTCATCGTAAGTAATGATACGGATAGCCTGATCTTCGATGATCGATTGTTTAACCTGTTTTAGCAGCCATTGCTCGTCTGTCGGAATGGCAGTTTGCGCGGCTAGCGTAGAAACGAGGCGCCCCTGTTCATCAAGCTGATAAATTTCGACCGATCGAGCAACGCCATTCGGCATTAATTCGTTGATGTAAATTACCTGCCTGTCGTCCTTGACCCACAGGCCTTTTTTGGCGAGCAGCGCTGGTGTGGCATTGATAGCGCCGGATCTGATTTCACGTGCGCTGGTTTCGCTGATCGGCACTACCCAGTCGGCTACCAGGAAACTTAAGAAAGCCAGTATTACTGCCGCCTGCAACACCGAGCGCAGTAATTGCAGAACCGAGAGACCGGCAGCCTGCATGGCAATAATTTCACTATTGCCTGCCAGCGATCCCAGGCTCAAAATGGTCCCTAGCAAAATCGCCAGCGGCATAAAATCAATAATCTTGCCCGGTACCCGTAACGCAACATACTCAACCACGTGCAAAAAACTGTAATTGCCTCGACCAATATCATCCAGTTGGCCAATTAAGATAAAAAACAAACCCAGGCTAACCAGCACCAGAAGTGCCAGCAAGGTTCCCTGATAAATAGTGCGCATCATGTATTGGTTAATAATCACTGGCTCGAACGCCTGATGCCGAGACCATAACCACCGTTTCTTTTGATTAATAATCCGGCTGCGAAAATAATAAATAGCAAGTGTACCCACCAGAAATTGAGTACCAGGGGTAGAGAACCCGCGTCGAGCTCGGCCCTCGTATAGACCATCAGGTTGAGATAGACAATATAGACTACAAGCGCAATACCGACCTTGCCATAACGTCCCTGTCGGGGCGCTACATAGGACAGGGGCACCGCCAGAAAAGCCAGGACCACCAGTATCACAGGAATCGCGATACGCCACAGTAGTTCGACACGGTCGGCGAGTCGTGAAGACCTCCAAAGCGCCAGCGGTGGCTTTTCTTTCTCGCGTATTTCCTGCCTGGCACGGCTGTTTTTCTTTTCTATCAAAATTCCATGCTGCTCAAACTCGATAGTCCTGTAACCTTTTTGCCCGGCTTGCCCCTCGTATCGTTGACCGGGACCCACCACCATAAACAGGTCCCCACTAGTTTCATCGGTCTTATGTCGACCCGATTTAGCCGTTTCGAAGACCATTCCGTCTCGATTACTCTGACTAATAATTATATTGTTTAACTGCAACTTGTCTTCGCTTAGCGATTGCATAAAAAAAACATGCTCACCGTTCTTGCTCTGGTTGAACTGCCCCGGTTTTATTTGCTGAAATTGTTGGGCATTTTTTTCTCGATCAACAATGCTCTGCGTGGTTCTGTGCATTTGCGCATTAAGCCAGATACTGCTGTACGCGCTGAGTAGGAATACCGGCAGTAAAATCAGTAATACCGGTTTATAAAAATGGCGATAACCCATACCGCAGGCACTCATTACAACCATTTCATGGTCCTTGTAGAGCCGACCAAACGCAAAAATAATACCGAAGAAAAATCCGACTGGCAGCAAAAGGGCGAAAATATTTACCGATTGGCTCAGCAATACCGGCCATAATGCCTGCTGGGGGATATCACCATCCGAGATCTCTGATAATACCCTGCCCAACGCATTGCTCATCAGAATAATGAACAGGATCAGCACCGTCGCGGAACTACTTTTTGTAATCTCGGCAGTTAAATATCGGGTTATAATATTGGGCATCACAGGATTATTTAGTCACTTTGAACGCCTATTAAATGCGGGTTAGATAAACCTGCGCTTAATCGTCGATAAAATTCATAATTTACGACTGGTTTTTTTTCGGGCTTCACGTATCTTATCGCGTTATTGATTGCACCAACACAGGAATATCATGGAATTCAATGTAAAAGTTAGCCACCCGGTAAAAACGCGATCAGCCTGCCTGATTGTCGCGGTCTCGGAACCGCGTAAACTATCGACAACCGGCCAATTGCTCGACAAGGCTAGCAAGGGATCACTATCGAAGATTATCCGGCGCGGAGATATGGATGGCCGTTCAGGCCAGTCATTGTTGCTACATAATCTACCCGGTATTGGCGCCGACCGTGTGTTGCTCATCGGTTACGGCAAGGCAGCGGATATGAATGCGACAATCTTTATCAAAACTATTGGCAACATGTCTGCTGCATTGGAAAACTGTGGTGCCTCGGAGGCTCACGCCTATATTACCGATATTCCTGTCAAGGGACGCGATGTTGAGTGGAAAGTTCGACAGACTGTGTTGAAGATGAATCATTGCCGATATCGGTTTGAACAGCTCAAAAGCAATAACAGTGTTAAAAAGAAAATGCTCGGAAAACTGATAATGAATGTCCCGCAGAAACGCGACCTGATTACTGGAGAGTCCGCTATCGAGCAGGGAATTGCGATAAGCGACGGGATCAGCATTGCACGCGACCTCGGCAATTTACCGAGTAACATCTGCACACCCTCCTATATCGCTAAACAGGCCAAAGCATTGGCAAAAGGGCAGAAAAAGCTGACAGTCACCGTGCTCGAAGAAGCCGATATGCGCAAACTGAAAATGGGTTCGCTATTGTCAGTGAGCGCAGGCAGCCGCCAGCCCGCGAAACTGATAACACTGCAATACAAAGGCGGCAAAAAAAATGACCAGCCCGTAGTACTGGTGGGCAAAGGTGTCACCTTTGACACAGGCGGAATCTCCCTCAAACCCGGTGCGGCTATGGATGAAATGAAATTTGACATGTGTGGTGCAGCCTCGGTGATAGGAACCGTTCGTGCGGTAGTAGCGATGAACCTGCCGATCAACCTGGTTGGCATTATTCCAACAACTGAAAATATGCCCGATGGCCTCGCTACCAAACCTGGCGATATAGTAACCAGCATGTCCGGTCAAACCATTGAGATACTCAACACCGACGCCGAGGGTCGGTTGATATTGTGTGATGCACTGACTTACGCTGAAAAATTTAAGCCCCGCTGTGTCATCGATATTGCGACACTGACAGGCGCCTGTATCGTTGCGCTTGGCAAAATACCCTCGGCAGTGCTGGGAAATCACCGGGCCTTGATTGACGACCTGATCGAGTCGGGCAATCAAATTGAAGACAGGCTCTGGGAATTGCCGTTGTGGGATGAATATCAGGAGCAGTTGAATAGTAATTTTGCCGATATGGCAAATATCGGTGGTCGTGATGCCGGCACTATTACCGCAGCCTGCTTTCTGTCACGCTTCACCAAAAAATTTAAATGGGCGCATCTTGATGTCGCCGGGACTGCCTGGAAATCGGGCGATGCAAAAGGCGCCACCGGCAGACCTGTATCGCTGTTGACCCAGTACATCATCAACCAATCTTAGTAAGCAGGATACTTTTTTAGTTACAAATTTATGACCCGGATCGATTTTTACCAGCTCAACCCACAACAACACAATGCGGATCGAGTCGTGTGTCAACTTTGTCAAAAAGCCTATGAAAGCAAACAATTTACCCTGCTATTGACACAAAACCAGCAACAAACCAAACATCTCGATCGTCAACTGTGGGTATTTGACGATGACAGCTTCGTCCCCCACGATGCCGAGGAATCGGATCAATTCATGTCACCTGTCCTGATTCACAATGAACCGGAATTAAGAAATGAGCGCCAGCTTTTAATCAATCTTGCCGATGATATTCCAGGCTATTTCGCGCGCTTTGAGCGCGTGATAGAATTGGTTACCGAAAACAATAAGCAGCAGGCACGTGAGCACTACAATTATTACCGCGAACGCGGCTACCCACTCAACCATCACAATCTGTAAATCATGCAGGATGACGCCGACAACATACCGGTACTGACCGACCTGATCGAACCAGGTGTCGAGATCGAATTATCGGAACTCGGCCTCGATGACGATCCTTCAATAGACCTCGGTCGAGTATCAGAACTGGTGCAGGGGAGTACCGAGCTGGAACAGAAGATAGATCGAATTCTGGATAAGCATATCGAGCGGGCCCGGCAGGAAATCAAAATTGCGCTTAAACAGGCCAGGGCTACTTCGCAACCGGGTGAAAATACCCAATCTGACTGATAGAACACACTTCGGCACTTTGTTTAATCCCTGAAAAACTGGCTCCTTGGGACCCGTGTTAGCAATACTATCAACACGATGGTTCGGTTTCTCCTGTCCGGCCAAAATTAAAAGCCTGAATTCTGACATCTGAATTAAACTCAATGTATAATCGCGCGCTACATTTTTAGCCACACTAATAACCTAAATCGATGACAATGGAAAAAACCTATAACCCGGTTGCGATCGAGCAATCCTGGTATCAGCATTGGGAAGACAGGGGTTATTTCAAGGCTCAAGGTGGCGACAATCCCTATTGCATCGTTATCCCGCCGCCGAACGTGACTGGCAGCCTGCATATGGGTCATGCGTTTCAGGACACCATTATGGATACCCTGATCCGTTACCATCGCATGAAGGGTGACAATACCCTGTGGCAGCCCGGTACCGATCACGCCGGTATTGCCACGCAAATGGTGGTTGAACGCCAGTTAGTAGCTGAAAATAAGACCCGCCACGACCTCGGCCGCGATGCCTTTATCGATCGCGTCTGGCAATGGAAGGCTGAATCCGGGGATACCATTACCCAGCAGTTACGCCGCATGGGCAGCTCACCGGACTGGAGTCGTGAACGCTTTACCATGGACGAGGGTTTATCCGCTGCGGTACAGGCGGTATTTATACAACTCTACGACGAGGATCTGATTTACCGTGGCAAACGCCTGGTCAACTGGGATCCGGTCTTGCATACCGCTATATCGGATCTAGAGGTCATTTCCGAGGAAGAAAGCGGTCACCTGTGGCACTTGCGGTACCCGATAGTCGGCGAAGACGGATATCTGACCGTGGCCACTACCCGACCCGAAACCATGCTCGGCGATTCGGCAGTGGCGGTTCATCCCGACGATCCGCGTTACACACACCTGATCGGTAAGCAGATCGAGCTTCCGCTAACCGGCCGCACGATTCCGATGATTGCGGATAATTATGTCGATCCCGAGTTTGGTTCTGGATGCGTAAAAATTACGCCTGCGCATGACTTTAACGACTACGAGATCGGCAAGCGACATGACCTGGAAATGATCAATATATTCACCGTCGACGCAAAGATTAATGATCAAGCTCCAGAAACTTATCGGGGCATGGATCGATTTGACGCGCGTAAGGCGGTAGTTCGTGATCTCGAGTCTCTCGACCTGGTGGAAAAGGTTGTGGATCACAGGCTCATGGTGCCACGCGGCGACCGATCCCACACGGTGATCGAGCCCTTTCTGACCGACCAGTGGTTTGTGCGTGCTGAATCCCTGGCCAAACCGTCAATCGAGGCGGTCAGGAATGGCAACATCAGGTTCATTCCTGAAAACTGGTCGAAGACTTATTACAACTGGATGGAAAATATTCAGGACTGGTGTATCTCGCGCCAACTCTGGTTGGGGCATCGTAGCCCGGCCTGGTACGACGAAAACGATAATTATTATGTTGCCGAAAGTGCTGAAGCCGCACGTAGCAAGCATAATTTATCCAGTGACCTGGAACTGAGACAGGACGAGGACGTACTCGATACCTGGTTTTCCTCGGCACTTTGGCCATTTAGTACGCTGGGCTGGCCAAACCAGGATGATGCGGCATTAAAAACCTTTTATCCAACCAGCGTGTTGGTGACCGGTTTTGACATCATCTTTTTCTGGGTGGCGCGGATGATTATGTTCGGCCTCAAGTTTATGGGGGAGGTACCGTTCCACGAAGTCTATATTCACGGCCTGGTGCGTGATGCGGATGGAAACAAGATGTCGAAATCGAAGGGAAATGTACTTGACCCGCTCGATTTGATTGACGGAATCAACCTCGAAGACCTGCTCGCCAAACGCGTCAACGGCCTGATGCAACCCGATATGGCACCGCGCATCATTGCAGCGACGAAAAAACATTTTCCAGACGGCATTTCCGCCTTCGGTACCGATGCCCTGCGCTTCACCTTTACCTCACTCGCTACCACCGGCCGCGACATCCGTTTCGATTTGGGGCGAATCGAGGGTTATCGCAATTTCTGCAACAAGTTGTGGAACGCCACGCGCTATGTGTTGCAAAACACCGAGGAGCAAGATTGTAATTCCGGCAAACTATCGCTGGTTGATCGGTGGATTATTTCAAGATTGCAGCAGGTCGAAGCGCAGACTGTTGCGCATATCGAATCCTATCGCTTCGACCTGGTATCGAGAGATTTGTACGAATTTGTCTGGAACGACTACTGCGACTGGTATATCGAATTGTCCAAGCCAGTTCTATATTCGGATGATTACAGCGCCGGGCAAAAATCCGCCACCAGGCATACACTGGTTACAGTGCTTGAAACGGTTTTGCGATTATTGCATCCGATCATGCCGTATATCACCGAGGAATTGTGGCAACGGGTCGCCCCGCTGGCGTCCATCAAAGCAGAAACGATTATGCTCTGTGCCTACCCACAGGCGGACGATAAGCTGATCGATACCAGCGCCATCGAGGAAATCGAGTGGGTCAAACAGTTTGTCATGGGTGTCCGTCAAATTCGCTCCGAAATGAATATCAAACCGGGTAAACCATTACCGATCTATTGTCAAAACGGCAGTAGTCTCGACCAGCAAAGGCTCAACGAAAATCGATCCCTGCTGGTATCCCTGGCAAGGCTCGAAGCCATCAACTGGCTCGAAGCGAACGAAGCGGCACCCGAATCGGCCACCTCGCTGGTCGGTGATATGAATCTACTAATACCGCTCGCCGGGCTGATCGACAGGGATGCGGAACTAAAACGCTTGCAAAAAAACATCGAGAAAATTGAAGCGGAGGCAAAACGAATTGAAGCGAAGCTGGGCAACGAAAATTTTGTTGCAAGAGCGCCTGCCGAAGTAGTCAACAGGGAAAAGGATAAATTGGCGGAAACCCGATCGGCTCTTGGCAGCCTGCAGTCCCAGGCTGAGCGTATAAAATCGATTTCATAGGGTTTTATCAGCAGGAACCGCTGGCTACCCTTTAGGGGACGCTAGTCTGGATCAATAGATCAGAGAAATAAATTTCACCGATACCGGTGACAGCCAGTTAGCGATCAGAATGCCGGTTCGTCCCTGAACCGGTTTCCAGCAAGAGGAATTGCTGTGCTAATCGTTCTGACGCCGTAGAAAGGCAGGAATTTCCAGGTACTCCATGCTCTCCCTGTCTGTGGCTATCTCGACCGTATCGCCTACAATTTTCTGACGGATGGCGGTCGGCCGTTCCAGCTTTTTATAGTCAATTTCGCCGTTTTTCTCCGGCTTGATCGCGGCAATTGATGCGTCGCCAATTAACTTGTCCTTGCCCAGACCTGTGGCGACCATGGTGACGCGTAATTCGCCTTCCGGCATATTGGCATCAATTACCGTACCGACCACGACATTGGCGTCAGCCGAAGCATATTCCGTGATCGCTGTACCCACATCATCGAGCTCACCGATAGCCAGGTCAAGACCCGCTGTGACATTTACCAGAATACCCTGCGCGCCGGAAATATTAACATCTTCGAGCAATGGTGATGAAATTGCCAAAGTCGCGGCCTCTTGGGCACGATTTTCACCCGATGCCGTGCCGGTTCCCATCATCGCCATACCCATTTCCGACATGACCGTGCGTACATCGGCGAAATCAACATTGATCAATCCGGGGCAGGTAATTAATTCAGCAATACCCTGAACTGCACCTTTAAGCACGTCGTTGGCTTTCTCAAAGACTTCCAGCAATGAAGTCTCCTTACCGAGCACAGGCATTAACTTGTCATTCGGAATGGTAATCAGGGAATCAACAACACCTTCGAGTTCCTTAATACCGACCTCGGCCTGAGCCATGCGTTTACTGCGCTCAAAACCAAAGGGTTTTGTCACCACGGCAACCGTTAAAATTCCCAGTTCCCTGGCAATCTGCGCGATCACGGGGGCTGCACCGGTACCGGTTCCACCACCCATACCCGCAGTCACAAAAAGCATATTGGAACCCTCGATAGCTTCCTGAATACGCTCTCGATCTTCCAGTGCAGCCTGTCGCCCGATTCCCGGGTCGGCACCTGCTCCCAAACCCTTGGTGATGCTGGAGCCAATTTGCATGGTCGCTCGAAGATCCATTTTCTTGAGTGCCTGTACGTCGGTGTTGACGCATATGTACTCAACCCCTTCGATGCCTGCCGACACCATGTGTTGCACGGCATTACCACCACCACCGCCAACACCGATGACCTTGATCACCGGATCTTTGGTATGTGAATCCATCAGTTCAAACATTTTGATACCCTCTCTTGCTAAAAATTAACCATGCTCTGAATCATGATCAGAGCTCTCAAAAATTACCCTGAAACCAGCTTTTCATCCTGGTCCAAATACCGGCTTCAGAGTTTTCGTCCAGTTGATAACTGGACAATGCGGATTGTTGCCGGTTTCCAAACAGCAACAAGCCAACACCCGTCGAATGTATCGGGTTGCGCACAACGTCGACCAAACCCGATATATGCTGTGGATAGCCCAACCGAACCGGCATATGGAATATTTCTTCCGCCAGCTCAATTGCACCTTCCATCTTCGAACTGCCGCCGGTTAACACCACACCAGCGGCACAAATTTCTTCAAATCCACTTCGTCTGAGCTCGGCCTGCACCAGGCTCAGCAGTTCTTCATAGCGAGGCTCAACCACCTCGGCCAGAGTCTGGCGCGCCAGTCTGCGCGGCTCACGGTCACCAACGCTCGGTACCTCGATAGTTTCGTCTTCCGCGGCAAGCTGCCGAAGCGCACAGGCATACTTGATTTTTAAATCATCGGCATATTGAGTTGGCGTACGTAATGCCACGGCAATGTCGTTGGTAACCTGGTCACCAGCGATTGGAATAACCGCTGTGTGGCGGATCGCGCCATCCGCAAAAACTGCAATATCAGTGGTACCGCCACCTATATCGACCAGGCAAACACCGAGTTCCTTCTCATCGTCGGTCAACACCGCGGCACTCGACGCTAGCTGCTCAAGAATAATATCGTCAACCTCGAGGCCACAACGCCGAACACATTTGATAATATTTTGTGCCGCGCTCATGGCACCGGTGACCAGGTGCACCTTGGCCTCGAGACGCACCCCGGACATACTGATCGGGTCACGTATCCCTTCTGAATTGTCGATCACAAATTCCTGTGGCAATACGTGTATAATTCGTTGGTCGGCCGGAATTGCGACAGCTTTAGCCGCGTCGATTACGCGCGCGACATCGGCAGCGGTAACTTCCTGCTCTTTAATGGCAACGATGCCATGCGAATTGATACTGCGGATATGACTACCTGCAATGCCGGCGTAAACCGATCGAATCTGGCAGCCAGCCATCAACTCGGCCTCCTCTACCGCGCGCTGAATCGACTGCACCGTCGATTCTATATTGACCACGACACCCTTTTTAAGACCGCGTGAGGGTTGTGTACCGATGCCAATAATATCGATATCACCTTCCACGGTAATTTCACCAACAATCGCTACTACTTTCGAGGTGCCAATATCGAGCCCGACAATGAGGTTATTGGTCGCCTTTTTAGACATTACTATTTCTCCAAAGGGATACTTCGTCCTGTCTTTGCAATACTTCCTTTTTCCAGGCCACGGCAAATCCATTGCTATAGCGTAAATCAAGCGTCTGAATTTCTGCTTGCCTGGGCCGAATCTGCTGATCGTAAATCACCACAAAACGAGCAATCTTGCGTTCAATTTCTGATCTACCCACCTTAATTTTTAAACCATTGCCGAGTTGCATATCAAGTGCACCGCGGCTGTCTTTGCTAACCGCTACCACGGTTTCATTCAACCTCGCGAACTGTCCCGAGAGCCGATAATAGAGATGGAGCATCTGCCTCGGATTACCACCGGCAGTGTGCACCAGTGGTAATTCGGCAAACGCCCTAGTACTGGCTCGGTAGACGACTGCTTTATCGCTGAGCAAATGATTGCCGTCCCATCTTGCGACTGGTCTTTTTTCGACTATTGCAATCTTCAGGTGATCGGGCCAGATACGACGAATCGAGATCGACTCGACCCATGGCTTGTCGCTAAGCGTCTGCTGTACCCGATTGATATTCAGCGAAAAGAAGCCTTCGCCAATCGCATGTTGCACGGTCGATTCCACTTCCTGCTGATTAATATGGCGAAATGTGCCGGATAACTGGATCGTCCTTATCGGAAACAATGTGTCCTGGTAAGACAGATATACAGCCGTCCCAATAAAAGGCATTAATAGTAAAAGCCAACTATAGGAACGGCGCCACTTGAACTCGGGTCTGGCCGCTGAGACCGATGGCCGTTTAGCCTGAACGGCCTCACTCCATAACCTAAACATGCGATTTATCTCCTGATAAGGTCGACTCCAGAATCCTCAGCACCAGATCGGGCATCTCGAGCCCTGCCTCCCTGGCCGCCATCGGCACCAGGCTATGACTGGTCATACCGGGCGCGGTGTTGATCTCGATAATCCAGGGCTGGTTTGCTGCATCCAGCATTAAATCAACCCGTCCCCAATGGCGTACTCCGGTTACTTTTATTGTCTGCTTGACCAGATTATTGACTTCATCCAGGAGACTGCCATCGAGGCCACTGGGACAGGTGTAAATCGTGTCGTCTGCAAAGTACTTGGCCTCGTAATCGTAAAATTCCCGCGGTGTTTCCAGCTTGATCAGCGGTAAAATCTGTTGCTCGAGAAAAGCCGCGGTGTATTCGGCGCCGACGATTAGTTTCTCGGCAAACACATCGCCAAATTCACTCGCCTTTTGCCAGGCCGGGACCAGATCACCCGGCTCGGAAACTGGCGTCATGCCTATGCTGGAACCCTCCAGCACAGGTTTAACGAAAACCGGAAAGCCGAGATCAGCCGGCAGTCGTTTACAGTCGCCCTCGTTATTGAGCTCCATATAATCCGGTGTTGGAATATTACTGCCGAGCAACAATCGCTTGGTTGCAAGCTTGTCTATGGTCAGGGCTGAAGCGGCGACACCGCTGCCGGTATAAGGCATGTCAAGCATATCGAGTACGGCCTGGATGGTGCCGTCCTCGCCACCGCGACCGTGCAAAATATTGAAAACCCGATCAGCCTTTAGATCGAGCAACTGGCGCAGCAGGTCCTGTTGTGGATCGAACTTGAATGCATCTACGCCGGCCTTCAATAGCCCTTCCAGAACCCCGGCACCACTCTTAAGAGAAATTTCGCGTTCAGCAGATAAGCCTCCCATCAACACTGCGACCCGGCCGCATTGTATGGCTGATTCGGATCTCGGCTTTAATTTATCAGTCATCACGAATCCTGCCCGAGAATACGCACTTCGGTTTCTAGCTCGACGTTAAATTGTTGTTTTACGGTCTGCTGGATGTACTTAATTAATGCCTCGATATCGGCGGCACTGGTTTGTTCGCTGCTGATGATGAAATTTGCGTGTTTTTCTGAAACCTGGGCATCGCCCTGCTTATGCCCCTTCAGACCAGCGCCTTCAATCAGTTTGGCGGCATAATGACCGGCTGGATTTTTGAATACCGAACCACTCGATGGCAAGCCTATGGGCTGGCTGTCATTACGCTGGTCGAGCAATTGCCTGATGTTGGATTCCTGTCCGGTAGATTTTGGCGCGAATCGAAAATACGCGGCCGCAAACCACTCGTCGGGGAATTGACTCACCTGCCGGTAAGCCACATCAAATTCTGCTGCCGCCCGGTCAACCAGCAGGCCCGCACGGTTTACCATGCGCACGCGCTCCACCAGGGGCCAGGTTTCACTGCCAAAAGCACCGGCATTCATTGCCAGCGCGCCACCGATGGTACCGGGAATACCCGCCAGAAAATCACCACCGACGAGACCATTCTTTTGGCAAAACTTGGCCAATTTCGCACAGGTCACACCAGTTTCGGCATAAATGCTGCCGTCGGCATGCAACTCGAGTAGTTTCAGGGCATTTAACGGTGCTATTACGACACCACGAATACCACCATCACGAACCAGCATATTGCTGCCCAGGCCGACCCAGTTAATCGCCGTTTGCGGCTCCAGTGATGCCAGATAACATTGTAAATCTGCCAGGTCGGCGGGAATATAGTAGTAGTCTGCGACCCCACCAACGCGCCAACTGGTATGTCTGGACATGGGTTCATCAACCAGTAGCTTTCCACGTAATGTGATTGATTCCACCACGTTCATTTTCCCTGCCCAGATTGCTGACATTGTGCTAGAAATTTTGCTGACCAGGCGCCGATGCTGCCCGCACCCAGTGTCAGGAAAATATCTCCATCCTGTAACAGGCCGTCGACGACTTCATGCAGAGAGTCGAGATCTTCAACAAATACCGGATCGATCTTACCGCGCAGGCGAATTGATCTTGCCAGCGCGCGACCATCGGCATCCTTGATACTCTTTTCGCCAGCGGCATAAACCTCGGTCAATACCAGGTGATCGGCCTCGGAGAGAACCTGTCCAAAATCCTCGAACAGATCGCGTGTACGCGTGTAACGGTGCGGTTGAAAAACCACGCTTAGACGTTTGTCGGGCCAGGCATCGCGAATCGCCTCGAAGGTCGCCCTGATTTCATTCGGGTGATGACCATAGTCGTCAATATGCATCACCTTACCGGCACCTACCGGGATGTTTTCGCTAATCTCGAATCGTCGCCCGATACCGGAAAATTCGGCCAACGATACCTGTATCGCATCAAGGCTGACTCCAAGTTCCCAGGCGATACCAATTGCAGCCGTTGCATTCAGTACATTGTGCTTTCCAGTCATGTTTAAATCGATATCGAGTGGCTGTTCCTGATTGGGTAGTACAACCGTAAATCGGGTTCTTGCACCCTGTGCGCGTATTGCGGAAATACGCACATCGGCATCCTCAGATTCGCCATAGGTCAATATTGGTCGGGCAATATCGTCGAGAATTTCCCGTACCACCGGATCGTCGATGCAGACAATCGCTAGTCCGTAAAACGGCAGGTGATGCAAAAATTCTATAAAAGTCTGTTTGAGTCGCTCGAAATCACCTTCATAAGTTGACAGGTGATCCTGGTCAATATTGGTGACGATTGCCATCATCGGCTGCAAATACAGGAACGAGGCGTCACTTTCGTCGGCCTCTGCGACCAGGTAGTCGCTCATCCCCAGCTTCGCATGGCTGGCAGAACTATTCAGCATGCCACCAATGACATAGGTCGGATCGATATCTCCCTGCGCCAGGACACTGGCAACCAGACTCGTGGTAGTGGTCTTGCCATGGGTACCGGCAATTGCTATGCCACGTCTGAATCGCATCAGTTCGGCGAGCATTTCCGCACGTCGTACTATCGGAATTCGCTGCTCTTTAGCAGCGGCTATCTCCGCATTGTCTTCATCGATTGCGGAAGAAATCACAACCACGTGTACCGCGTCTATATTTTCACCCCGATGGCCGATATGAATGTTGATTCCAAGATCGCGCAGGTGCTTCACCATCGAGTTATCGGCTATATCCGAACCACTGATGACGTAGCCCAGATTGTGAAAAACCTCGGCGATACCACCCATGCCTGCACCACCAATACCAATAAAGTGGATATTTTTGATACGCCGCATAAAATGTTTAGCGCTGACCGTCACGATAAAGCCCCTGCCAGAATTCCCTGCGCTAATTGTTCGGTGGCATCGGTCCTGGCTTGCGAACGTGCTCGTATTGACATCTCGATCAGGGCTTTCCTGTTTTGCTCAAAGTAACGCAGCTGCAATGCCAGGGTGACCGCGTCGAGTTTGTCCTCGGATACCAAACGTGCTGCCTGATGTTGTTCCAGGAACCGTGCATTGTGATATTGATGGTTATCTACAGCGTAGGGAAAAGGCACCAGGATGGACGCGATACCGACGGCTGTGAGTTCAGCAATGGTCAGAGCGCCAGCCCGACAGACGACCAGGTCCGCCCATTCGTAAACCTCTCGCATGTTATCGATAAAGCCAAAAACCTCGGCCTCGACATTCGCCTTACGATATTGTTTCTGGCACAAGGTTTCATGCCCATCGCCACACTGGTGCTTGATGACAGGCCTTTCATTAGATTGCAACCGTGATACTGCTTCGGGTATCACCCGATTCAAGGTAGCGGCGCCCAGACTACCGCCCACTACCAGTAGATTGACAGGATTATCCTCCCTGCCGGCCATTCTTAATTCGGGCGCCGGGAGATCGATCAATTCTCGGCGTACCGGATTACCGATACACTCGCTGCGTGGCATGTTGCTGGATGCGCCGGGAAATCCAAAATAGCTTTTTTTGGCCAATCGGCCCAGCAATCGATTGGTTAATCCGATCACCGAATTTTGCTCGTGCAGGAATAACGGTATATTCAGTAACCATGCCATCAATCCCCCGGGGCCTGAAACAAATCCACCCATGCCAAGGACGGCTTTGGGACGCAGTCTTATCAGGGTTACCAATGCCTGCCAACAAGCGTGAATTAACCGGAAAGGTGCCAGTATCATTCTCATCAGCCCTTTACCACGCAGGCCCTGTACACTGAGCCATTCAATCGCAAAGTCGGCCGCGGGTACAACACGCGATTCGATTCCGGCGCGGGTTCCAAACCAGATGATGGTTTCACCCTCTAGACGCAGGTATTCGGCCACGGCCAGTGCTGGAAAAACATGCCCTCCGGTGCCGCCGGCCATCACCACGATAGGTTTTTGCGCTTCCTGATTCATGCGCTCACTCGATGGTAAGAGTGACGTGTTGGGCGCCGATCTTTTGTCAAAGATGAATCGCCATCTGACTGCCTGTACTCGAGATAAACTCTAAGCACCAGGCCCACCGCTAATGACATACTGATGATGCTATTACCGCCATAGCTGACAAAAGGCAATGTCAATCCCTTGGTGGGGAATGTTCCCAAATTTACACCGATGTTAATAATCGCCTGGATGGTGATTAACAGGCCGACACCATAGGCCAGGTAAGCACCAAACGCCTGTCGCCCGAGTAGTGCAATTTTGCCAATAGTAAAACAGCGAATCGCAAATAAAGCGTACAGGGAAACCAGAAATACAGTACCTGCCAGGCCGAACTCTTCGGCATATATCGCAAATAGAAAGTCAGTATGGGCCTCGGGCAAATAAAACAACTTCTGTATGCTGCCGCCGAGTCCGGTACCAAACCAGCCACCGTTACCAATCGCAATCAGCGACTGGGTCAATTGAAAACCACTATTAAACGGATCGGCCCAGGGATCGATAAACGAGGTAATGCGCGACAGGCGGTAAGGCGAAGAAACTGCGAGCAATATCATGATGCACAAAGTGCCGACAAGAAAGACCAGAAATTGCCAGAATCTCACACCACCGAGAAACATCAACCCCAGCCCGGTGAGCAACAAAACAGCCGCAGCACCAAAATCCGGTTCCAGAATCATCAACCCGCTTGCGAAAGCCAGCACCAGCATTGGCTTGATGAACCCCATAGTCCTGTTTTGCAGTTCTTCGCCGCGCCGAACCAGGTAACCACCGAGGTATATAACCAGAAGCAGTTTCGAAACCTCCGATATCTGGAATGTAAACACGCCGAAATTTAGCCAGCGGGTACTGCCGTTTACGGTATGTCCGATACCCGGTATCAACACCACCCCGAGTAATACAATTGAACTCAGCATCAACACCATGCCATTGTTTTTCCAGAATAGCAGCGGTATTTTGCAGGCTATCCATACCAGCATCAGGCTTAACAGGATGCGTAAAAATTGACGTTTGGCGTAATAAAACGGGTCCTGGGTTTGCTGGTCCGCAATCGCTATGGATGCCGATGCCACCATTACCAGGCCAATCAGGATGAGAATCAGATAAAGCATTAAAATGCTGCGGTCTATATTTGGCGCAAAATCGAGGGTCGGTTGAGCCGCCAGGTTATTCGCGCGTACGGCCTGACCTGCGAGGCTAGGCATTGATTAGTCTCCGCACATTTTGCACAAAGTCATCACCACGCGCCTCGAATTTGTCGTACATATCGAAACTGGCACAGGCTGGTGCGAGTAGTACGCAGTCACCAGCCCTGGCATTTGCGTAGGCACGCGCTACCGCACATTCCATACTATCTACCCGCTCTATACGGGTCGAGTCACGCCAGACCTGTTCCATTCTGTCTGCATCTTCTCCCATCAATAATACTAACTTGACGCGCTCCTTCAGAACTTCAGACAGGACGCCCATATCGGCGTTTTTCGATTGCCCTCCCGCGATCAGAATAATAGGTCGATCGCGTCCCTCGATCGACGCTCGGGCGGCCCCTATATTGGTCGCCTTGGAATCATTAATCCATTCGACACCGTCGCTCTCGGCAACCCACTGACTGCGATGAGGAATGCCTTCGAATTTCTTCAGCGTTTCGACGATGGCCTGCTTCGATACACCGACAGAATGTGCGAGCGCCATCGCCGCCAGACAATTGGCCCAGTTGTGTTTCCCCGAGATTTTCAGTTCATCGACCCGAATCCATTGCGCACCGCGATGGCCCAGGCCGACGCCATCGTGATCGATGACGCCAAAATCCACCCCGGCTTCAGGGTTCAGGCTGAACTGGATGTCGTTGGCATCGTGTTTCGTGGATTCATCATCGTAGTTACTGACGCAGGTGTCTGCATTGTCGTAAATATGAACCTTGGCCTGAATATAATCGCTATAACTGTGATAGCGATCCAGGTGGTCTTCCGACAAATTAAGTACCGTGGCCACTTCCGGTTTTAGCGACTGCGTGGTTTCGAGTTGGTAACTCGATAACTCAAGCACGTAATAGTCAACCACACTTGACAGTAGGTCCAACGCCGCAATACCGATATTACCACCAACACCAACTACCCTTCCATCGGCAGCCAGCATGTCTCCGACCAGCCTGGTAACCGTGCTTTTTCCGTTCGAGCCGGTAATTGCAATTACCGGTTTATCGGCTACCTGGGCAAACAGCTCGATATCACCAATCACCGATTTTCCGAGTTCGGTGGCCTGCGAAATTTCCGCTTGCCGCGTGGAGACACCGGGGCTGACTACCAACACATCGGCCCAGTCTATCAGGTCACCATCGAGCGCCTGCTTATTGACTTCTACATGCGGATACATACGCCGCAATTGCCCTAGAAAAGGGGGAATATCGCGAGTATCCTGGACCCGGCAGCGATACCCACGTGCGAGTAAATAGTTAGCAACCGAAAAGCCGCTGACGCCAAGGCCGACTACCAGGTAGTTCAGGTCTTGGTGCTGTTTCGACTGGCTACTATTCATCGATAACATCACCGAACTTTCAGACCCGCCAGACCAATTAACACCAGAACTACCGTGATGATCCAGAAGCGCACTATGATCCTGGGTTCCGGCCAGCCCTTTAATTCATAGTGATGATGCAATGGAGCCATGCGAAAAATTCGGCGTCCGGTCAATTTAAAAGAGCCCACCTGAATCATCACCGACACCGTCTCGGCAACAAATAATCCTCCCATGATAAAAAGCACCAACTCCTGGCGCACTATCACAGCAATAGCGCCGAGCGCCGCACCAAGTGCCAGGGCGCCGACATCGCCCATAAATACCTGTGCCGGGTAGGTGTTAAACCATAGAAACCCGAGTCCTGAACCAACAATGGCGCCAGAAATAATGACCATTTCGCCGACACCCGGAACATAGGGAATACCGAGGTAGCTGGAAAAATTAAAATTTCCGGTAAGGTAGGCGAATACGCCCAGCGCACCACCAACCAGCACTGTCGGTAATATTGCAAGGCCATCCAGGCCATCGGTCAGATTCACCGCATTGCTGCTGCCGACAATGACAAAATAAGTCAGTACCACATACATCCAGCCAAGATCGATCAGGATGTTTTTAATGAATGGCACAATAAGCTGGGTTTCGATCGGAAATTGTGCGGTATTAAACAGGACCAGCGCCGCGATCAAACCGACTCCCGATTGCAACAGGTATTTAAACTTCGCCGATAATCCTTTGGAGTCGCCGTAGACAATTTTCTTGTAATCGTCAACCCAGCCGATGGCACCAAACCCCACCGTGACAAACAAAACAATCCACACAAACCTGGATGTCAAATCACTCCACAGCAGCGTGCTCACCACTATCGCAACCAGTATCAGTGCACCACCCATGGTCGGTGTGCCAGCCTTGCTATGATGACTCTCGGGTCCATCATCACGTACTCTCTGGCCGATGTTATAACTACTGAGATAACGAATCATGCGCGGGCCGAGAATCAGGGAAATAATCAGTGCTGTCAGTACGCCAAGAATGGCGCGCAGAGTAAGGTATTGAAAAACGTTAAAGCCGCTGTGAAACTGTGCAAGATACTGGGTCAGATCATATAGCATGATTAGTTTCTCCGCGGTTATTGTTACTCATTAAATGCTCAACCAGCCTGTCCATGCCCGCGCTTCTCGACCCCTTTACGAGCAGATTAACCCCTTCATGAATCTGCCCGAGAATGGCTTCCGCCATCTCATCGATCTTCTCGAAGCAATGCCCGGATTTACCAAACTCTTCGCTGGCAACACAACCCATTTCACCCATTCCAAACATTTTCCTGACACCTTGATGCCTGGCAGTTTGGGCTGCTTTTTTGTGCAACGCCTCGGTTTCACTGCCAAGCTCTGCCATATCCCCTAGTGCCAGCCATGCCTCACCCTGCAACGAACAAAGCACTTTAATACCAGCATCAAGTGAGTCGGGGTTGGCGTTGTAACTATCATCGATAAGGCGACTACCCAGCGGACCCTTCATCATCTGTAATCGTCCCGTAGTACCGGCAAAACCGGCCAGGTTTGGTACTGCCCGCTCAAATTCAATTCCGCAGATCAATGCGACAGAGATCGCTGCCAACGCGTTTCGCACATTGTGTTCACCAAATACACCGAGCCGAATAGCATGGCTTTTCCCGGCGTAATGAACTTCGAGCGATAATCCGCTGTCTTCCTGACTCCAGCTCGCGCTCACTTCGGCATCACTGTTCAGCGCGCAACTGAGTCTGGTTTCAGCGACACATATCGATTGCCAGTATTGGCTAGCTGCTTCATCTAGATTGAACAAGGCCCGATGTTGAGGTTTGCAATAGGCATACAATTCCCCTTTTGCCTCGATTACGCCCTGCACCGAGCCGAAGCCGACCAAATGCGACGCTGCCACATTATTGACATAGACAATTTCCGGCTCGGCAATTTCCGCCAGGGCTGCAATTTCTCCCGCATGGTTGGCGCCAAGCTCAACCACAGCAAAGCGATCCAGCAGCGATAGATCCAGCAGGGTTAAAGGCAGGCCAATATCATTATTGAAATTACCCCGGGTGGCATGAGTCGGCGCTTCGCAACCTAATATCTGACTTAACATGTCCTTCACGGTTGTCTTACCGTTACTGCCAGTGAGCGCAATCACCGTTGCCGAACAGCAATGCCGCCAGTGATTGGCGAGGCGGGCCAATGCCTGCCTGCAATCGTCGACTACTATCTGGGCAATATCACACTCTACTTCGGTTTCGACCAGCGCGATTACAGCGCCGTTGGCATAAGCGGCGGCCACGTAATCATGCCCATCGTAATGTTCACCGCGAATCGCGATGAATAAGCGCCCCTGGCAATTCTTACGACTATCAATGGTTACACCGCAAAATTTCTGATCCAGCGATGAGCTTGTCGATTCACCGAACAGGGCCAGAACCTGATCTAGAATCATCGCTATCATGTTCTGGCCTGTATGAAACGTTGAACCACGTGACGATCACTGAACGGATATCGCTCGTGCCCGATAATCTGCTCCTGCTCGTGACCCTTGCCGGCAATCACCACCAGATCGCCACTGTTGGCCTCGCTCAACGCATACTCGATGGCTGCCTGCCGATCGTGCACCACACAGGAATTATTCGGACTCTCGAGTCCCTCGCGTATATCAGAGACAATTTTTTCCGGGTCTTCGGTACGTGGATTATCGTCGGTAATGATGATTCGATCGGCCAGCTCTTCGGCCGCACGCCCCATCCCCCGGCGCTTGCCCTGGTCCCGGTCGCCACCGCATCCAAACACGCACCAGAGTTGACCGTTGGTATATTCGCGACTAGCCATCAAGCAGGCGCGCAATGCCTGTTCGGTGTGAGCAAAATCAATTACCGCGGCTGGCCTGGTAGCGTCGCCACTAAATTTTTCCATACGACCTGGAATCGCCTGTAAACCAGTGACCCCCAGTTGAATCTGTTCCCGTTCCAACCCCGACGCGACCAGACTAGAGATACAGGCGACGGTATTATCGATATTAAACTGGCCTATCAATGCCGTGCTGGCATGGATTTCACCGATGGGTGTCATCACATCAAGATTGAGTCCCTGCTCAGTGACTTCACTATTTAACAAATATACTTCTACATCTGCATCTGCATTACGATTTTCCCCTGGTGGCAAAACGGAATAGCGAATCTTGCCATTTGACTTAAATTCGTCAGCCAATTGACGCCCAAATCTGTCATCAATATTGAGAACCCGTGCCGACAAATCAAAATCGCGAAAAAGCCTGCCCTTGGCCTCGGCATACTGATCAATATCCTGGTGATAATCGAGATGATCGCGGCCCAGATTAGTTAACACGGCGATATCAAAATGACATCCACTGACACGGTATTGTTGAAGCGAGTGTGAGGACACTTCCATAATGACGTAGTCACAATTTTGCCGGTGAAACTCGTGTAAATAGGACTGCAGTGTTACGGCATCCGGTGTGGTATGGGAAGCCGGATCGAGCCGGTTGCCGATTCCATATCCGAGGGTACCGATGCTCGCTACCGATTTACCCATCCGGGTCAGGGCCTGGGTGATTAAATGGGTTACGCTGGTCTTACCATCGGTGCCGGTGATACCGATAATATTCAAATACCTGCCGGGTTCTCCATAGAAACGACTGACAATTTCGCCATTGATCCGATCCAGTCCTTTGATGCCGATCCAGCTCGTTTGTACCTGTTTGCTTAGCAGCGGAACTCGTCGCACACAGTACTCGTCCCCGGCGTCATAGATAACCGCCACCGCCCCGGATTTGACCGCGTCGATGGCAAAATCAATGCCCTGCGAATTCCTCCCCGGTAAGGCAATAAAAAGTGAGCCCTGACCTACCGCACGACTATTGCTTGTAATATCAACAATATCGATATCGGGTACCGTCCCACTCGTTACATATTTGCCTAATAGCTCGGTAAGTGGCTTTCCGACATTCTGTGATTTACTCATCATCATGCCCCCTGGTCCACCAGACGAGCCTGCAGAGTCGGTAGGTTATCCGGCGCTATATCGAGTATACGTAACGCATTGCTCATCACTTCCTGGAAAACCGGCGCAGCCACCTGACCCCCGTAATAACCATTCTGGGTCGGTTCGTCGATCACCACAGCCATCACCAGACGCGGATTACTGACCGGAGCGATACCGGCAAATATCGCCATGTAATCGTCTTTCTGGTAACCACCATCGACATTTTTTTTCACCGTCCCGGTTTTACCCGCGATACGATAACCCGCCACAGCCGCCTGTTTCGCAGTACCCTTGGGTCCGACGACTTGTTCCATCATTTGCAACACCATATTTGCGGTACTGGCTTTCATGACGTGGCGCGAAATTTCGTTATCGAGTAGCTCCCCGGGGTCCTGTTTGATCAGATTGATATCGAGCCGCCGACCTCTATTTGCTATCACGGCATATGCCCTGGCCAGTTGTGTAATCGATAGCGACAATCCATAACCAAACCCCATGGTTGCATGATCGAGCGGTTGCCATTGGGAATAGTGGCTAAAATAGCCGGGGGACTCGGCGGGAAACGAAACCCCGGGAGTTTGACCAAATCCATAATCACTGAATGATTGCCATAACTCGCTTTTCTGCATCGAGCGGGCAATCAGTGATGCACCGACATTACTCGATTTACGCAGAATGCCGGCGAGGTCGAGCTTGCCATAATTACGCACATCTTTAACTGGGTAACCGCTGACCATCAGCCATCCGGGAGACGTATCGATCTGACTTTTTTGGCTGTATAGACCACGATCAATAGCCGCGGCCAGGGTGAAGGGCTTGATCGCAGACCCGGGTTCAAATACATCGGTCAGAGCACGGTTGCGGCGCTGACTGGGGTCCATATTTTTATGCTGATTAGGGTTATAGGATGGCTTGTTTACCATCGCCAGTATTTCACCCGTTTTAATATCGAGCATCACCGCGCTTCCGGATTTGGCTGCATGGTATTTCATCGCCCGTGCGAGGCTGCGATAAGCAATATATTGCAGGCGCATGTCGATACTGGTAGTCAGGTCGTTTCCCGATTGGGCCCGCTTTACCTGGGCGATATCCTCGACTACCGCACCACGACGATTACGTATCACCCGCCGTTTTCCGGGCTGGGCTTTTAACCAGCCATCGTACATCAGCTCCAGGCCTTCCTGCCCGCGATCGTCAATATCGGTAAATCCCACCAGGTGCGAAACCACCTCACCGGCGGGATAAAATCTGTGGTATTCGCGCTTCAGGTAGACACCGTCGACACCATTCGCTACCCGATTCGCGAGTTCGGGTTCGAGTTGCCTTTTTAGATAGACAAACTCCTTGTTTGCCTTTTGCTTGAGCAGGTCGACGGTCTCTCGATAATCGAGTTCGAGCTTTGCAACTACTTTTTTCAGTGCGGGTAAATTTTGGAGAATTTCCGCTGGATTAACCCACACCGAATCCACCGGTGTGCTGATCGCAAGCGGTGTGCCGAAACGGTCAAATATGGTGCCCCGGTAGGCTGGAGTCTCGATGGTTCGAATTTGCCGTTGCCCGCCCTGGTCAACTAGAAAATCCTTTTCCACGATCTGCAAATACAATGCCCGACCAATCAGTGCAGCTAGCAGGCACAACAACAGGAATAATACAAAATAGTGTCGCCCGGTATAGAATATCGCCCGATCTTCAGTATCGCTCATACCTGGCCCATCACCCCATGATGATTACTCACGGCAATTGCACCACTTGAACTTCTTCAGGTAAGCGCATTTTCAATGTTTTCCGAGCACGAGATTCAACATTGCTGTGTGTCGCCAGGGTGCTATTTTGAAGCTGCAGGCGACCCCATTCGATCACTTCCTGGTCCTGTAATTTCTGCGTATTGCGTAGCTCGGCAAACAATATCCGGCTCTCGTGTTTGACATAAATCACCGACAGCGCACTGCCGATAACCATTGTCAGTAGCAGCGCTAACCAGTAAATGCGGTGCATCAGGAAATTCTCTCGGCAACGCGCAGAACTGCACTTCTGGCTCTCGGATTAACTGATAATTCCTCGGCACCAGCTCTGATCGCCTTACCGATGAGACCGAGACGAATGGTCGATTGCAGCTCATCATCACGAACTGGCATACCACGAGGTATTTTTGCCGGTGTACTATGCTGCCTGTAAAATCGCTTTACCAACCGATCCTCGAGAGAATGAAAGCTAATCACCAATAGCCGTCCACCTATTTTGAGGATGTCGAATATGGAATCGAGCAGACGGCTGACCTGCGCTAATTCCTGGTTAATGTGTATGCGAATCGCCTGAAAGCTCCGTGTTGCCGGATGTTTTTTATTCCTGGGTGCGGGCACACAGGCACTGATAAGTCCAGACAGGGTGGCGGTATCGTCGATATTCTGCGTCTTGCGGGCTTCGACAATTTTACGCGCTATTCTACGTGCATAACGTTCTTCACCAAATTCCCAGAGTACCCGTGAAATATCCTCTTGACTGGCATGTTGCAACCAGACGGCGGCAGACTCACCCTGCATCGGATTCATACGCATATCGAGCGGGCCATTTTCCTGAAAACTGAAACCCCGGGCAGCGTCTTCCAGCTGCGGTGAAGAAACCCCAAGATCGAGCAACACGCCACTTACCTGTTGATTCAAATCCACAGTTGCCAGGGTTTGAGACAGGTTGGCGTAATCATCGTGAAAAATTCTAACTCTACTGTCTTCGCCGATAGATTCCCTTGCCGCCGCTATCGCTTCAGGATCCCGGTCCATCACGATTAAGCGCCCATTATTTCCGAGCTGGTTCAAAATAGATTTGGCATGCCCACCACGTCCATAGGTTCCATCGACGTAAATACCATCGGGCTGAACCTTTAAATGACGCATAACTTCTTCGTGCATCACCGGGGCATGGCTAAACTCTGCCTCAGTCATAAAGTGAGATCCGCCAGTGCTTCCGGCATTTCAGTATTACCCTTGGCACCCAGCCATTCTTCCATGCGTGCATCCCACAAGGCCGCATCCCACAATTCAAATTTTTTGCCTTGCCCAATCAATACGACCTTGCGGCCCAACTGGGCGTATTCACGTAACGGATTAGACAGGAGCGTCCGACCACTGCTGTCAATTTCGACATCGGTAGCATGGCCAATCAGTAAGCGTTGAATACGGCGAGTGGTCGGGTTGAAACTTGGCAGGGCTTCAATTTTCTCCTCGATACGCTCCCATTCATCGAGTGGGTAGATCAGCAAACAGGGTTGGTCGGTATCGATCGTTACGACGAGCTGGCTATTGCAAATTTCTGCCAGCCGCTCTCGATATCGCGCAGGCAGCACAATCCTGCCCTTCGCGTCTAATGATAAATTGGAAACACCCCGAAATTTGAACACGCTTAACCCTGCTTATGCCACTTTGTGACACTTTTACCCACACAAGTACACAATATGGCTTATTTTGACCACAAGTCAAGTAATTGAGGGCTTTAAAGCAGGGTTTTTTCCTAATAACGTCAATAACTTAGCGTAAAAAGTTCACATAAAATTGATAAGATTATAAAAAACGGATACTTAGCATGGTTATTTAAAGTAATACATTAAGAAGGCCTGATTTTTAGGGGGATTTTGGGCGAGAAAATTAAGTCAGCCTGTAAGCCGGGTTCTGTCTAGGATAATCATTCATCTGGACTGAAAGTCACCTTTCAGCCTCAAGCGACCAACCCGAAAACGGCGCGGACCACGCCAGTGTTTTCCTATTTGGTCTTGCTCCGAGTGGGGTTTACCATGCCGCTGCTGTTACCAGAAGCGCGGTGTGCTCTTACCACACCCTTTCACCCTTACCACGGCATAACATCGTAAAACGATGCGAAACCGGGCGGTCTACTCTCTGTTGCACTTGCCGTAGGCTCACGCCTCCCAGACGTTATCTGGCACTCTGTCCTGTGGAGCCCGGACTTTCCTCCAGCC
>Ga0164320_10000007_pt1 | contig 57550 bp, 51 predicted proteins | sample GuaBasSediGuay11_FD_113736 | JGI IMG/M metagenome (GOLD analysis project Ga0164320, IMG submission 113736) | Subseafloor sediment microbial communities from Guaymas Basin, Gulf of California, Mexico - Guay11, Core 4567-28, 0-3 cm | ecosystem: Environmental > Aquatic > Marine > Hydrothermal...
ATCTGTTCGACGCCCGACAGCGTAGCGAGTGCCTCCTCGATGGGGCGCGTAATCAGGCTTTCGACTTCCTCGGGTGTCGATCCCGGGTATGGAATCTGAATGAATATCCCCGGAAATTCGATGTCCGGGAATTTCTCGAGCGGCAATAGTCTCGATGCAATGAGGCCGATCAGTGCGAGCGCGACAAACGTTACAACCGTCGTAACCGGACGCTGTAGTGCGATCTCCGTGTGTCTCACTGCGCTGCCTGGGCTGCCGCAGGTACTGCGGGCCATTGCTTGCGGTCCATCAATGAGTAGACGACCGGGATAACAACAAGTGTCAGGAATGTTGATACCAGAAGGCCACCAATTACGGTTATCGCCATGGGTGCACGAACTTCGGCGCCCTCACCAACACCTACCGCCATCGGCAGCAGACCGAGTGCCGTTGTGAGTGACGTCATCAGGATTGGCCGGAGACGGGCAGCACCGGCTTCCATGATGGCTTCAATGCGCTCTTTGCCTTCGGCGCGAAGTTGATTGATCAGGTCGACAAGTACAATCGCGTTATTGACGACGATGCCCGCAAGCATGATGACACCAATCAGGGCAACAATATTTATTGTCGTCCCGGTAACGAACAATGCAAGGACCGCACCAACGAGTGCAAGTGGAATCGTAAACAGAATCACGAATGGATGAATCAGGGATTCGAACTGCGATGCCATGATTAGATAAACAAGGAAGATGGCCAGCGCGAGTGCAAACTGCATCGACTGAAACGACTCTTGCATCTCTTCGCTCTGTCCCGAGACCAGCGCGGTGATTCCATCCGGCATCGGCGTGCGGTTAAGTATTGAGCCAGCCTCCATTGCGGCGGCGCCCAGATCGCCATAAGCGAGGTTTGCGGTAATGATCGCGACGCGTTCCTGCGCCACTCGCCGAATTTCGGCAGGTCCCTGAGACACGCTGATATCGGCAACGGCGTCGAGCGACACGGGCCTGTCGGATGCAGGATTCACAATCAGGCGGCGAATCTCTTCAATGCTCGACTGGCGGGTATCGATGCTGCGTACAAGTACATCGATCTTCTTATCGCGCCATGTGTATCTTGTGGCTAGCTCACCGCGTACATTGGCAACAACACGATTCGCAATATCGCGGACGGCAAGACCGAGTTTTGCAGCACGCTCCTGGTCGAATACGATCTGAATCTCCGGGTTGCCGCGTTCGACGGTTGTCTTGATATCGGTAAACCGCTCTGAAGCCGACATCTCCTGCACGACCATGCCGCTTACCCGGGAAAGTCCTTCGAGGTCGTAGCCGGAAATTTCAATCTGCAGCGGGCTCGCGAACGACATAAGTGCCGGTCTGCTGAACTCGTACTGCACTCCGGGCAGTCGCGAAAGCTCCGCGCGCATTGCCTCCATCGTCGCATTCTCTTCGACGCGTCCTGCACCGGCCTGTAACGCGATACTGAGCGTTCCCGTATTGTCGCCAGCGTCAACGGGATTGGCATCGAGGCGGTTGCCGGTCCCGGCCACCGAATAATCGAGAGCGACCGCGGCAATGCCATCTGTCGCGCTCTGTGCAGCCTGGATGGCCCTGTCTGTTTCAGCCAGTGGAGCACCGGGCGCAAGCCGAAGGTCGACGTTGAACTCGCCTTGCGACAACTGCGGAATCAATTCAGTGCCCAATCTCGGGATCAGTGACATCGTGCCCGCGAACACAAGGGCTGCGACGAGAATTACGGCAAGTCGGTGATGCAGTGACCATCGCAGCAGGCTTGGGTACACCGCAGCGATCATGCGATACAGGCGCTGCAGCAGCCAGCTTGGTACCCAAAGGATTGCCCAGAACAGCCATTTCAGTCCGGCGAACACAAATCCGAGCATGCGCACAACGAACGCGACAACGCGGGTGAACCAGCCCGGGGGCGTTGTTTCGCTTACATTGTGGTAGCGATTGTCCGCGCCAAGGGACGCGAGCATCGGAATTAGGGTCAGTGCGACGAGCAGAGAAAACACCAGTGCAAACGTCACCGTTAGCGCCTGGTCGCGGAATAGCTGGCCGGCTATGCCCGAGATGAACACCATCGGGAAGAATACGGCGATCGTGGTGAGCGTGGCGGCGACGACAGCGCCGGCCACTTCGGTCGTGCCATGTCGCGCGGCGTCGACGATTCCTTCACCTTGTTCTTTCTTGCGCACGATATTCTCGAGTACAACGATCGAGTTATCGACGAGCATGCCAACGGCGAGCGCGATACCGCCGAGCGACATGATGTTGAGCGAAATATTGTTCAGATACATCAGCAGGAACGTGCCAATGACCGAAACGGGAATTGCGATTCCTGTAATCGTTGTGGCCCTGGCATCACCCAGGAATCCGTACAGCACGATGATGGCGATGATACCGCCGAGAATTGCCGCGTTTCTCACGTCATTCACGGACGCCGAAATGAACTTCGATTGGTCGTAGATCGTGATGACTTCGATTTCTTCGGGCAGGGACTCCTTGAGCGTCGCGAGTCGAGCAGCGATTCGACTCGCCACCTGCACGGTATTGGCATCACCCTCTTTGTATACCGCGAGCTCGACCGACTCCCGGCCACGAACGCGCGTAATAGCTTCGCGTTCTTTGTAGCCACGTTCGACCGTTGCAACATCCCGCAGGTAAACGGGCCGGTCAGCGACGTAGGCGACAATCGCATCACGCATTTCGTCCACCGACTGGAACTCATTCAGTGTGCGCACGAGGAAGCGTTGATTGCCTTCTTCCAGGCGTCCACCGGAAAGGTTGACGTTTTCAGCTCGAATGCGGGCCGCTATCTGGTCAATACTAATCCCCAGCTGCGAGAGTTTCTGCTGGTCGACGCGGATCTCGATTTCGTCCTCGAGGCCGCCGCTGACTTTGACGGCGGCCGTACCTTCTTCGGCCTCGAGGTCTGTTTTAATTCGGTCCTCGGCCAGGCGGCGTAGCGATTTCAATCGTGCCTCGGCAGATTCCGCCAGTCCGACCGCATCCTCTTTGTACAGCAGGCCAAGTCGTATGATCGGTTCTGACGACGGATCAAATCGTAGCAACAGAGGCCGGCTCGCTTCGAGCGGCAGGGTAAGAATGTCGAGTTTTTCGCGGACATCGACACCGGCAAGGTCCATGTCGGTGCCCCACAGGAATTCCAGTGTCACATCGGATTGCCCCGAACGTGATACCGAACGAACGAGGCGTACGTTGCGGATGACGCCAACCGCTTCCTCGATGGGTTTGGTCAGTAGATTCTCTACTTCGACCGGGGCCGCCCCCGTTAACTCTGTGCGAACCGTTACGGTCGGGTAAGAGAGGTCCGGCAGCAGATTCAATTTGAGGCGGGACAATGACACCATGCCGAAGAGAACGATCGCGACCATCAACATGACGACCGTGACGCGTCGCTCTGTCGCGATCTCAATCAGTCGGCGCATTATCGCTCACCTGTGCTTCTTCAGCCTCGTTAATGATCGTGACGACAGCGTCATCCTTGAGACCCGCCTGGCCGACAGTGACGATTTTGTCATCATCCTCAAGGCCCTCCGCTATCTCGATCATGCCGCTGTTCGCGTACCCGGTCTTGACGTTACGGCGTATGGCTTTGCCGTCTTCAATAACGAACACGCTTGTTTCGCCACTTTCTTCGAGTATCGCACTACGTGGAACCTGCAAAACATTCACGTGTTGGTCGTAGACAATACTGATTCGGCCAAACATACCTGGCTTGATGCGTCGCTCCTCATCGCTGATTTCGATGGTGATTTTGAATGTGCCTGTCTGTGGATCGACGATCGGGCTGACACGAGTCACCGAGGCAATGATGCGTTGTCCCTGCAGCGCGTCAATGTCGATGCCCACGATCTGGTCTTTCGCAATATTTCGGTACTCGCGTTCGGGAATATGCAGGTATGCAACCAAAGGATCAAAACTTGTGACCCTGAATACGGATTCATTGGCAGAAACCGTATTGCCGAGGCGGACAAATCGGTCAGAGATGACGCCATTGATCGGTGCGCGAATCTGTGTGTAGTCGAGTTCGAGTTTGGCGAGGTTGTAGGAAGCTTCGAGTGCCTCCAGGTCGTAACGGATCTTGTCGAAGTCGCCCGTTGAGATCAGGCCCTTTTCCTTCAGATCGACATTACGTTCAAAGTCTCTTTGAAGCTTATGCAGATTCGCCTGCGACTGGTCCAGTTCAAGTCGCAGACGATCGCCGTCCAGGCGCGCCAACACCTGGCCTTGCTCGACGTCGTCGCCTTCTTCGACCAGGATCTCTCGAACCTCACCGGCCACTTTGGCAATGACATCGGCCTCGGCAAATGCCTCGATCGGCGCCGTGCCGGAATAAACAGCAACGATATCACCGCGAGTTGGCCTGCCCATCTCGACCGGGATTGCGACGACTTCTTCTTCAGCCTCGGTAGTGTCGGGCTCCCCTCCTTCCTGTGCACAGGCACTGATTAACAGCGCGCACGCCAGTACTGCTGGACCCAAGTGATTCAGCGACATCAACTCCTCCCTTTGAATGTGCCGCTCCCGGAGAGTCTGCGCTCTCGCATGGCGGCGCGGCAGATCAGCCCGTAAAACTGTCTACGCTTCGATTGCTTGCCAGCACTTTGCTGCCATCGCGAAGGCCTGAATGACCAACGACCACGATTTCTTCGTCATCGGCAAGCCCACTCAGAATTTCGACCAGGCCACCGGACTTGATACCGGTTTCCACGATTCGCAGTACGACGGCTCCGTCAGCGACGACGTAGACCGATGATTCGTCGTCTTCTACGACAACGGCATTACCCGGGACCAGCAGAGCATCCTCGTGCCTTTCGTAGGCAATCGTGAAGCGCGCGAACATACCGGGCACGAGATCAGTCGCTGCGTTATCAATAATCGCAGTCGCCCGGAAAGTACCGTTTCGTGTGTCAATCGTTGGGCTGATGCGCGCGATGATTGCGCTGAATTCTGTGCCAGGCATGGAATCAACCCGCAGGCTCGCGTTATGGCCAGCCGAAAACTTGGCGAGCTCAGACTGAGGAATCTGCAAATAGGCGACAAGCTCGCTCGTATCGGTGATCCGGAATGCGACGCTGTTGGCTTCTATGCTTTGCCCAAGCTTGATATCACGGGATGAGACGATGCCGCTGATGGTTGCGCGAATCTTCGAGTAACCGTAATTGAGATTGGCGAGGTCGTATTTGGCGCGTAGTGCGTCAACGTCAAATTTCAGTCCGTCATACATCGTTGCGCTGACTAGCCCGCGCTCCGCGAGGTCGTCATAGCGATCGAGTTCCTTACTGGCTCGTTCGTGATCTGCCCGGGCCGATAGCATTTCGAGGCGCAGTCTCTCTCCGTCGAGGCGGGCGAGCACCTGCCCGGTCTGAACCTGGTCACCTTCCTCGACGAGGAGTTCGATGACCTCACCAGGGACACGCGCCAGTACCGGCGCGTCCGCATCAGACTCGATCGTTGAGGTCGCATGGTAGGTCGCGAAGATGTTCGCCCGAACCGGAATGGCGATCTCAACCGGCACCGGTGTTGCAGCCCGAACTTCGGCTTCATCGGTAATGCTGGCCTCGCCGGTACCACAACCGGGGATAACTGCGATGCTCGACAAGGCCAGAACGGCGAGTAGTGATTTCGGTGCTTTCATGATTGATTCTGCAATATTCGAGGTTGGTTAGTGTTGTAGTGAAGTATAACACTAGTTCGGTATAACGCAACCCCTGAGTTCACACGTTTCATCCTAAATGCCTTCTAATAAAATCAGTAACTTAGAAAGACGAACGCGCCCTCGCGCCGCCGACTATCTATTAGATGCGCGAAAGCGGGTTTTGGATTAGACCGTTTCCGGACGGGTGGTTCAGGGCGTTGCGGGCGCGGTCTGGCTCGTCTTCGCGGCCCGTCGTTCCGCGAACCTGGCTGCCAACCGGGCCTGGACCATGAGCAGGCTCGGGGTCAGGAACAGCGTAAGGATTGTGGCAAATGCCAGGCCACCGGCAACTGAGGACGCGAGCTGCGTCCACCACTGTGAACTCGGTGCGCCGATCGACACCTCACGGGCAATCAGGTTGATGTTCACACCCAGCACCATCGGCATCAGGCCGATGACTGTCGTCACTGTCGTCAGCAACACAGGCCGCAGGCGCATCGCACAGGTACGGAGAATCGCGTCAAACGCGTCCGTACCGCGGCCCCGTAACACGTTGTAGGTGTCGATGAAGACAATATTATTGTTGACGACAATGCCCGCAAGGATAATGACGCCAATGCTGCTCATGATTATGCCGAATGGCATGCCTGCGATCAGGTGACCGAGCAGAACGCCACCCGTAGAGAAGACAACGGCGGTCAGAATCAAAAGTGCCTGGTAAATGCTGTTGAACTGGGTCACGAGAATGATCGCCATGATTGCGATGGCCATCATCATGGCCTGCGCCAGGAACGACTCGTCTTCTTCCTGATCCTCGATCGTGCCACGAAAAACGGCAGTCACGCGTGGATCAATATCGAGCGTTGGCAGCATCTGCCGCAGTTCGGCGATAACATCATTCTCAAGGTAGCCCTGCTTGATGTCAGCTTCGATGGTCATCGTGCGTCGCATGTCAGTACGTGTGATCGTGCTGACTTCCTGTGCAGGAACCCTCTCTACAAACGTGCTGATTGGCACAAGTCCGTTCGGTGTCGGAATGCGAAGTTCGTCGAGCTGCGAAAGGCTGCGGTTCTGCGCCGGGTAGCGAACCCGAATTTCGATCTCGTCATCGCTGTCGTCGGGTCGGTACTCGCCAATCATGATGCCATTGGTAACCAGCTGCACCATGGCGCCAACCAGGGTGATGTCGGCGCCGAAACGTGCCGCTTCGGCCCGATCGACCTTTATTTGCCATTCGATACCCGGCAGCGGCCGGCCATCTTCGATATTGGTGACGCCGGGGTGTTGTTCGAGGGCCGCCCGTACAAGCGCGATTGTATCGATGACGAGGTCTGCGTCGCGCGACGAGAATTCGATGAATACCGGTTTGCCTTGCGGCGGCCCGGGATCCGGTTTGCGTGTTTCGATGGTGATACCGGCAAGATCGGCGGTTCGTTCGCGCACCTCTGCGAGAATCTCATTCGCGGTGCGGCGCTGGTCCCACTCGATAAAATTGAGCGTCAACGAGCCAATCTGGTCCGGCGTCTCCCTGACATCGCCCGTCTTGACGTAGAGGTACTCAATTTCCGGCATGCCAATCAGGCGCTCTTCCACCTGGCGAACCAGGAAGTCCTGCTCATCAATGGACAAGTCGCCGCGTGCACGTATATCGACCATGGCGAACGGTTGCTCGACGTCAGGAAAATACTCTGTGCCGCGACCGAACATCGCAAATGCGAAATATATCGCTAGCAGTAGCGCCGAGACGTAGCCAACGTTGCGCCATGGCGTGCGTAGCGATTTTTTCAGGAATTGAACGTATCTGCCCGTGAATCCTTCAACGCTGTCCAGGTCACCGGTCTCGGCCGCAGCAAGGTTGCGTCGTGCTGCTTCGCTGACAGCGCCGGTCTTGCCGAAGATCGAACCGAGTGTCGGCACGATCAACAGTGCCATGAGCAAAGAAGCCGACAGCACCGCGATCAGTGTGATCGGCAGGTACTTCATGAACTCGCCGGAGGTCCCGGGCCACAGGGCCAGTGGCACAAACGCTGCAAGTGTTGTGCAGGTGGACGCGATGATCGGCCACGCCATACGGATAGCGGCGCGTGAATAGGCATCGTGGCGAGATTCACCTTCTGCCAGTCGACGATCGGCCATCTCGGTGACGACGATCGCGCCATCGACAAGCAGCCCGACGGCCATGATCAGCGCAAACAGCACCATCATATTGATGGTGATCCCAAATGAACCGATCAGCAGGATGCCGAGCAGGAAGCTGCCGGGGATCGAAATACCAACGAGCAGGGCTGAGCGAATACCGAGAATTCCAACGATGACGATGAAGACGAGTAGTACCGCTGCAATGACGTTGTTCTGCAACTCCGTCAGCATGTCGTTGACGTCGTTGGACTTGTCTTTTGACACGCTGATATCAATTTCACCGGGCCAGTATTGACGTTCGGCTTCGACAATCGCCATGACATCATCTACGGCTTGCAGCAAATTTGCTCCACCGCGTTGCACAACCTCGATGGCGATCGCGGGTTTGCCATTCAGGCGCGCATAGCTTTCTGCATCCTTGTAAGTACGCCGGACCTCGGCAATGTCCTTGAAGTGTACGATGCGTTCTCCGTCAGCCTTGATGGGCAGGTCGAGGACATCAGCTGCGCTTTCAAATACGCCAGGCACCTTGACCGGGAAGCGGCCTTCACTGGATTGCAATGACCCGGCCGCAACCAGCTTGTTGTTGCGATAAACAAAACTCACGATCTGGGCCTGGTCGAGGCCGTAACTTTCCATCGCGAGCGGGTCGACGACGACTTCCATTAGCTCTTCGCGGACGCCGACGAGATTGACCTCGAGGACGCCACCGATGGCTTCGAGGTCCTCTTTCAGGTCCCTGGCAATCGTGGTCAGCGTTCGCTCCGGAACGTTACCTGCGAGATTCAGCACGAGCATCGGATCGAAACGGGTCATCTTGACCTCGTTGACCGTCGGCTCCTCGGATTCGCCCGGTAGCTTGGACTCGGCCATGTCGACTTTTTCACGCACGTCCTGCAGGGCCTTGTCGGTGTCGATGCCTGCCTCAAACTCGATCTGCACACTGGCGCCGCCTTCGAAGGCCTTGGCGACCATCTCCTTGATGCCTTCGATCGAACGAATCTCCTGCTCCATCGGTCGTACGAGCAGTCGCTCGGCATCTTCGGGGGATATGCCGGCGTGTTCGATGTATACGTAGACGATCGGAATTTCTATGTCCGGCTCGGCTTCCTTGGGAATGGTCACATACGTGATGACGCCGGCGATCAGAACCGAAATCAGGCCAAGAACGACCGTACGCGAGCGCGCCATTGCAGCTTCGATGATCTGCATGACTCAGTCGTCCCTGGACCCTGCCTTGATCGCGACCGACGTTTTGATGTCCCCTTCGGGCACTGCCTCCACGACTGTCCCTGAGTTGACGAAACCCTGACCCACAGTAATGATCGTTGCGGTTTCGGGCAGGCCGGCAAGCCAGACACCACTACTCGTCGACAGGGCGATATCGGCGACAACGAATTCGACTGCGCCGTCAGAATTTATGATCTTGATGCCGACATTGCCCGCGTCGTCAAGTGTCAGCAGCGATGGCGACACCCGATGGGCGTAAATGGTCTCCGCCGGGATGAACAACTCGGCCGTACCTCCGGCACGCAGCTGACCAGCCTGGTTGTCGACTTCGAGTTCGACGGCAAAGGTACGTGTAGCTTCGTTGGCGACCGGCGCGACAAAGCGAATCGTTCCGCGAACCCGTTCGCCGGTTGCCAGGCGTGCCTCGGCCGATTCACCGACGGCTACGTGGCGTGCGTCAAATTCTGAGACGTTCGCCGCAACAATGATCGTACGGTTGTCAACGAACGTGGCGATGGGGTCGCCTCTCTTGAGAAAGTCGCCAATCTCGACGACCCGCGATTGCAAGGCGCCATCGAACGGTGCGCGTGTGGCCATATATTCAAGGTCCAGCTCGGCACGACGCAACTCTGTCTTCGCGGCTTCGAGCTGTGCGATCGCTTCCTGTAACTGCGCCTCCGAAACGTAACTTTTGGATTGCAGCTTCAGGCGGCCTTCGTATTCAACCTCACGCTGTTTGACGGTCGCGTTCGCCTGCGCCAGACGCGCGTTGCGATCGCGCTCGTCAAGCATGACGATGGTGCCGCCGCGCTCAACGTTTGCGCCTCGTTCGGCGCCAATAAATTCAACTCGACCATCAGTTTCGGCCGACAACTCGACGATACGCGCGGGCGCGGTCTTGCCATTGACGATAATCATGCGAATGATTTCTTCTGCCGTTTGAGTGCGGACGCGTACTTTGCTTTGCGTCGCAGCGACGCCAGTTGCGTTCGCATGGGCATCGTCCGTCGGTGTCTCGTCGTCGCCGAATGATCCCGAGACGAGCCAGACCATGATCAGGACGGCGATTCCGCCCGAATAAAACCAGGACCGGTGTCTTGTCAGGAATTCGTTGTTCATCGTGCCACCGTATTTTGTGTCTCGTCGCTCTCGAACATGTCCCGGTTCTCTTCGACGTAGGTTTTCATTGCATGCAACATCGCGCGGCCAAAACCAAGCGTGAAACGAACGCCTGCGGGCCAGTCGCGGTCGCAGCAGTTCTCGAATTCATCGATATATTGCAGGTTTTCCTCGGCATCCCTGATGCGGCTGTCGAGGACCGTCTGTACCTGCGCAGGTGTCATCAAATGCGCAAAAGCCATCGTTGCCAGGAACTCGGAGCGCACTTTGTGGCTGGGTGCCGGGTCGTCGAGTTCTGCAAGTAACTGCTCCCAGCCCTTGTCTGTGATGCGGTAGACCTTGCGGTCCGGCTTACCGTCCTGGGGGATTTCCTCGCAGCTGACACATCCGCTCTCAGCGAGCGACGCGAGTGCCGGGTAAATAGAGCCGTAACCAGCTGCGAAGCAGTGGCCGAATGAGGATTCAAATGCCTTCTTGAGGTCGTAGCCTGAGGCTTCACCGTCGGTCAACATTCCGAGGCAAACTGTTTTTACATCCATTGCGCGTCACTCGAACATCAGATCGGGCAGCGATTGCTACCCATATATCGGGGCGATGCATAGTATCAGTTCGATATATAAAGTCCAGTGCTTTCGTGTGACCGGATGTAACTGGTCAATTGGTCAGTTTTTGAGCAGGTTGCTCACTGCATGAACTGGGCCAGGAACGGATTGAGCAGGCGGTTGTCCGGGTCCAGCTTACGGCGCATACGGCGGAAGAAGTCGAGTCGTTTGCTGTAGGTCTGGATGACGTGCTCCGCACGCAGCGCCCGCGACTGGCTGATCAATGGAATACCGCCCCACTTTTCTGCGAACTCTGCCAGGTCAATGACAAAGTCATCCCAGCCTTTTGGCTGAGTGGAGGCGGAGGTCAGCGCGATCATGGATTCATCGAACGAGGGTGACAGCAGTGCCGTCGAGTCATGACTGAGGCGGTAGCCAACGGCCGGCATGTCGCAGCGATAATTCGAGGTTGCATACGTCGTCTCGCAAAAGTCTCGGTAGGCCTTCACGACCATCGAGAAGTTGGCAGCCGGAAAGCACCAGCTTGAGTAGTAGCAGCGACGTGAAGGACGCTTGCCGCGAGGGTTCGACTGTGACGCGGCGTTGGAGCCGGTGGTGACAAGCCGCGAATTCACGAGGCCCTGGGTCGCCTCGGAAATTGTATCAATCAGCCTGTAGCGAACCGACTGAATGGGCACGACGCGATTCAGCGATTTGAAGATGTGCGGCAATACAGTGCTCTCGCCCCAGTCTTTGAGTTTCCACGGGGCGTTGTAGGTGTTCCCCGGGTCCGATTCATAGCGACGCAGATCGAGATACACGCGGTCGCGATACGGCATCAGGTAGAACTTGAATCCGACGTCCGCGCTGGCCAGCGCGTCGACAACAGTGGCGAACCTGTCGATCGTCACACGGCGATGACTCGCGGTAAACGTGCGAATCGGCCGGACACGCATCGTCACTTCGTAGATAACACCGAGGACGCCGAAGCTTGTGCGAAATGCGCCGAGCAGGTTTTTCTGGCTGGCGTTGAGTTTGAGGAGTTCACCGTCGCCGCGGATGATCTTCATACCGATGACGTTGCTCGCGAAGTAGGCGCCGTGGGTCCCGATACTCGGCCCAAAGCACGGTGCACATATCGCGCCACCGATTGTTCGGCCTGCCAGGTCATAGCCACCCACAAGTTCGAGGCCATATTCGGCGAGTTCCTTGACGAGATCACCGACGAGAACCCCGGCCTGTGCCGTTACGGTGTGGTTGTAGGAGTCGACATTGATGATGCGGTCGATGCCCGTCATCTTGATCGTTGTTCCGATTTCGGTCGTGTTGCAATCGGTGCAGGCACTGCCTGCGCCCTGGATGCGAATAGGCAATGGCGTACGTGAGTCAGGGGCGAGTAATTTGCGCAGCTGGTTGAGGTCGGTCGGCTCCAGGGTTACGGGGCCGGTCAATTCGGGCTCAATAATTCTCTTGACGCGGTATGCCCCGGTCTGTCTGAGGTTTGCTACGTACATCCATGTCTCCGGCAACGGTTGCATTAATGCCAAAGACACATCTACGAAATGCTCGTCTGCCGATTGGAGACGAAAGATTCGTGCTGGTAACCCCGCTGTCGTAGGAACAACCCTTAGATCGGTGGTTTTGCGACCCTGCCTTTCGACAAGTGTGCCTTTGTCATACGAAAAGCCATCGTTGCACGGTATGCCGGGCGCGTCAACGCGCCGCACCAGCGGATTTACTTATTGTTAAATAAAAGTGCGAGTATGGGAAAACTGCGTCACATTTCAGTAACATTTTGGCGAAATAGGGTTGGGACGGGTATGGGCGAGAGCACACAGGAATATTCCAGGGCGTCCGCGGTTGCAGCTGATCGCATCGCGGGCGTCGTGTGCGAGACACCACTGATCCGGTCGACCGCGTTCAGCGAAGCTACCGAAGCGGACGTCTATCTAAAGCTTGAAAACCGGCAGCACACAGGGTCGTTCAAATTGCGCGGCGCAACGAACTGCCTGATGAGCCTCTCGGATGAGCAACGCGCTGCCGGTTGTGTGGCAGCATCAAGTGGCAATCACGGCGCCGCAGTTGCGTACGCCATGCGCGAGCTCGGCATGTCCGGGATTATTTTTGTACCCGAGAAAACATCATCGGCGAAGGTCGATGCAATAAAGAGCTACGGTAGCGAAGCGCGCTTTTTTGGCACAGACGGTCTCGATACGGAGCTGGAAGCCCGCTCTCACGCAGCGAAACACGGCATGTACTACGTATCTCCTTACAACGACGCAACCGTGATCGCCGGGCAGGGTACCTGCGGCATCGAAATTGCCAATCAGTTGCCCGACGTCGACGCTGCGTTCATCGCGGTCGGTGGCGGAGGGCTGATCAGTGGTGTCGGTAGTGTGCTAAAGCAGCACAACCCGGACCTGACGCTGTTCGGTTGCCAGCCTGAGGTTTCTGCGGTTATGGCGAAATCGGTTGCCGCTGGTGAGCTGCTGGACCTGCCAAGCGAAGCAACGCTATCGGATGGAACGGCCGGAGGCATCGAACCAGATGCCATAACGTTTGAGTTGTGCCGCGAACTCGTTGATGAGTTTGTGCTTGTCAGCGAGCTTGAGATAGCTGACGCAATGCGCCAGTACATGGTTGTTGAAGACGATCGGATTGAGGGTGCTGCGGGCGTCGCGATTGCGGCGCTGCTGGCCAGAACAAACGAGATGAAGGGTTGTCAGATCGTGGTTATCATCTGCGGTGGCAACATATCCGAGGCGACGCTCACTAAAGTCATCGAAGGGCCATGAGAAGAATCATCCTGTTGACAGCATTGTTCCTGGTTAACGATGTGGCATCGGCCGCGTCGACCGCGTTTCTAAACGTCAACGTCATAGCTATGACGGAAGACCGTGTCGTCGAGGCACAGACCGTAATCGTGGAAGACGGCGTTATCACAGTCATCGGCGATGTCGATGGCGTGCCGGTACCCAAAGATGCGGTTGTCGTCGATGGGACCGATCGTTACCTGATGCCTGGTCTCGTTGAAATGCACGCACATGTGGCGGAGGTGGGCTCGCCAGAGCTCGAGCGCGACCTGACCTTGTTCATCGCGAACGGTGTGACGACCGTACGAGGCATGCTTGGCCGCCCGTCGCACCTCGTCTTGCGTCAGCAATTGCTCGACGGCGAGGAGTTTGGTCCGCGGCTAGTCACCTCGGGCCCTTCATTGAACGGTAACTCTGTAAGTAGCCCGGCTGACGGTGTGCGCAAGGTCCAGGAGCAGCACGACGCGGGTTATGACTTCATCAAGATTCACCCTGGCTTGAGTGCCAGCGAATTTACCGCCATTGCCTCGGCCGCTAACGAACTCGGCATGCCGTTTGCGGGTCACGTACCCGTGTCCGTCGGAGTAGACGGTGCGCTCGATGCCGGCATGGCGACGATCGATCATCTGGATGGCTACATCGCGGCGCTGATGCCGGCAGACTCGGACCTGTCCGGTGGATATGGCGGGTTCTTTGACGTTTTGCTTGCGGACCAGGTGGTCGCAGAGCGCATTGAAGAGCTTGTCACGAGAACCACCGCAGCGGGAACCTGGAACGTGCCGACCCAGTCGCTTGTCGAGCAGCTTGTGAACGAAACGAGTGTTTCTGATCTCGCCAACCGCCCCGAGATGCACTACATGCCACGTGCAACTGTGGATCGGTGGATCGAAGCGAAACAGAGCCAGCTCAATGAACGTGGCTTCAGCCCGGAAATCGGCGCTCAGGCCATCGAGATACGCAGGCGGATCATTCTCGCGCTGCACGAGGCCGGGGCAGGCCTGTTACTCGGCTCCGACGCGCCGCAGATTTTCAACGTGCCTGGATTTTCGCTGCACCATGAGCTCGGGTTCCTTGTTGCGGCGGGACTGACGCCATTCGAAGCACTGCAGACCGGGACCACGGCCGCCGCGGAATTTCTCGGTACGAATACAGGTGTAGTCGCAATAGGCAAAGAAGCGGACCTCGTACTGCTCGACGCGAATCCGCTGATTGATATCGAAAATTCGCGTCGAGTACACGGAGTGATGCTGCGCGGCGACTGGTTTCCCTACCCCGAAATCGAGGATCGGCTGAAACTGCTGGTCTCGGGGGATGAATGAGGTGTTTTGCAACCATTCGCCGTTGCCAGGCGTCTAACAGGTAGTCAAACGTACACTAGAGGTTTCAACAATGCGCAGCTTAATCGTAATCGCGATGTTCGCGGCCAGCCTGTCGCACGCGGCATGGAATGGCTACACCGAAGACAGAGAACTCGAACTCGACGCCGATGGGCTGGAGAGCTTCGATATCAATGCCGGAGCGGGCAGTCTCGTGGTGACGGGTGTCGAAGGCCTGCACAAGATCCTGGTCACTGCCACGATCAACGTGCCTGACGAGGATGCTGACGACGCGCGCGAACTCATCGAGAAAAAGCTGAAGCTGTCGCTCGATCAAAGTCACGACGAAGCCAGGCTCGAGGCGTTCTTTGAGAGCCACTCCTGGGGCTGGAACGATTCACCAAGCGTTGATCTGGATATTCGTGTGCCGCACGGGCTGGCGTTGCGTGTCGACGATGGCAGCGGTTCTCTGAAAATCATTGATGCGAACTCCGACGTCCGGATCGATGATGGATCCGGCTCGATAGATGTTACGGGCGTTGCAAGCATCTACATCGATGACGGCAGCGGTTCGATCAAGGTCATCGGCGTGCATGGCGACGTCGAGATAGAGGACGGTTCCGGAAGCATCAAGGTCGAGCGAGTTGGCGGCAGCGTCACGATTGACGACGGCTCCGGTGGCATCGAAATTGATGACGTCGAGCATGATCTGATAATCGTTGACGACGGCAGCGGCGGTTTCAAAGCATCCAATGTTCGCGGCAAGATCGACAACGATAGCTAGGGTCCATCAATCTTAAGTTTCTGATTTTTCTCGCAATATTGCGTGCGGGCCGCAGTGGCGTGCCCGAGATTCCTCCCTGCTGCTAGAATCAATGGGAAAGTCGCGGCAGACGGTAAAGGAGGATGTATGAAACTGGTGAAACACCTGCTTGATTCGAAAGGGCACGACGTCATTTCGGTTGCGCCTGATTTATCCGTATTCGATGCCATCAAGCTCATGGCGGACAAATTGGTGGGCTCGCTTCTCGTTATGAACGACGAAGAGCTTCGCGGCATCGTTACCGAACGGGACTACGCCCGCAAGGTCATTATCAAAGGGCGGTCATCAGAAACTACCAGTGTCTCTGAGATCATGTCGACAGAGGTCCTCACGACGTCGAGTTCGCAAACGGTAAACCAATGTATGGAAATGATGACGGAGCGCCGCATCCGGCACTTACCCGTCATCGAGGACAATCGCGTCATTGGCATGATTTCGATCGGTGACCTCGTGCAGGCAATCATTGCCGATCAACAGGAAGAAATAGAACAACTGGAGAGTTACATCAGTGGCTAAAGCAAGCGACTTTGATCCCCGCGTACTCAAGTTATTTGACGGCTATGTGCATGGCACCGTCAGTCGCCGGCAATTCATTGACCAGGCGGCAGCCTTTACTGTATCCGGTGCCGCCATACTCGCAAGTCTGAGTCCGGATTACGCGCGGGCACAACAAGTTGATCCCGAGGACTCGTCGATCTCAGTCAGTTACAAGAAGTACGCATCGCCCAATGGTGGCGGCGAGATGCGCGGTTATTTCGCACGACCAGCCATCATCGATCACAAGCGGCCAGGCGTCGTTGTCGTGCACGAGAATCGTGGCTTGAACCCGTACATTGAGGACGTTGTTCGCCGTCTTGCCGTGGCCGGCTTTGTCGCATTCGGGCCAGACGCGCTGTGGCCGCTGGGTGGCTATCCCGGCAACGATGACGACGGTCGGACGATGCAGCGCGAACGCGATGGTGCCGAAATGGTCGAGGACTTCGTGTCGGCAGTCGAGTTTCTGCAAAAACACCCTGACAGCAATGGAAGCGTGGGCTCGGTTGGATTCTGTTTTGGCGGCGGCATGTCCATGCGACTTGCTGTACAAGTCGCCGATCTCGATGCCGCGGTCGCGTTTTATGGTCGCCACCCGTCTGCAGAAGATACAGCCAGCATCAAAGCGCCGTTGATGTTGCACCATGCGGGGCTGGACGAACGCGTCAATGCCGGCTGGCCCGATTTCGAGAAGGCGCTAAAGGCCAATGACCTGGACTACGCCAATTATGGTTACCCGGACGTGAATCATGGCTTCCACAATGACACGACGCCACGGTTCGATGAAGAATCCGCAGCGCTCGCGTGGCAGCGCACGGTAGATCACTTCAATACCCACTTGAAGACGGGCGCGTCCTAAGGCAACACAACAGGAAAAACATGCGATGAACAAAGTGACGACCCAGTGGCTCAAGTGCCCGGTCGTCGCTTGTCTGTGCCTGTTAGCGGCAATTGCGGAAGGGCAGGACAACAAGACGGTCCTGGGGCCCACCAACCCCGACCTTTATTATGGTGCAGAAGCCTTGCTTGCGGGTGATGGCGAAGAGGGTGTGCGGTTGACGTTACTCGGCCTGAAGCGTGCGGCGAGATCACGCGACCGCATAACCGGGATGTCCAACCTGTGTGCCGGCTACATCATGCTCGGACAATATGAAATCGCGTTGTCGTACTGTGATCAGGTGCTGGCAGAAAACGAACAGCACTGGCGTTCTTACAGCAACCGTGCTCTCGCTTATCTGAAGCTGGGGCGGTTCGAAGATACCGAAGCGGATCTGCAGAAGGCCGAGGCGATCGCGCCCAATGCGCGTACGGTAAAAGTTGTCCGTTCAATGCTGCTGGATGCGACCAACCCGGTCGCACCGCTCATTATCATTGATGATCGCCGCCAGGCGGTTGATGACGATGAGGAATAGTTGTCTCTTGATTGTGGCCGGAACAATGGTCTGTTCCGTCGCGCTCGCCCAGGGGGAACCCATTGTCGAATACGTTCCCGGCGATGAGGGGGAGCGAAGGCCCCTGCACACAGTCGTTCCTGCCTACCCGGAGAAAGCACGGCGTGCACGCGTCGAGGGCGAAGTGGAGGTTTGCTTCAAGGTTAATCGGGAAGGAAAGACGAGTAGAGTGGCAGTTCGACGCAGCACGAACAGGGCCTTTGAAAAACCGGCGCGGGACGCGGTGCGGGCCTCGACCTACCGGCCGTTGCCCAAAGACGAGGAGCTGTCCGGCATAAAAACCTGCCGTACGTTCCGGTTCCACCTGGCCCCGGTCACCATCGACCAGATCGAAGCAATTACACTTTAGTGCGCGAGTGCCAGCATCCGGGTCGCCGCTTCTTCAAGATCGCGGCCGATGCTGATGATCCCTTCATCGTGGCCCGCCATAATGGCGACGCCGCCGGCCCGGAAACTGGTGTCTCTGTAAAGTCGGGTGAACTCACGGGCCATCTCGGGCGTACCGTAGCTGACGTCGGCGGCGGTAGTTGGCAACTGGTCTTTCAGCGCGTCCCACAGCGCGCGACTATGCACGTGCACGACGGCGTTAATCGCTTCATTCAGTTCATAAATTGCCGCGTGGGTCAGTGATTCGGATGAGGCCTGAACCGGCCCCGTCGAACTTACGTGGTTCTGATCGATGTCATAGCGCGTAACGTGCGCGTAATGCTGACTGCCGGTATCGGCAATGTGCCCCGTTTGGGTGCCGCTGATGATGAACTGTTCACTCGACCTGAAACGGATACTCAGGTTGCCGTAGCCAACACCGAGATCTACATAGTGACCTATAAGGCCTGCGTCGAAGAGCGGCCGGCGCCACGTACCCAGCAGAGATGTGAATTCCTGATCAGGCGCTGGTCCCTGCGTCCAGTCGCTGTCGTACTTGACGTACCCTTCGTCGATGGTCAAACCGCAGCTTCCTCGGGAAACAGGTCCGCCAGTCCTTCGGCGCTGGCATCGCAAATACCACGTTCGGTGATCAACCCCGTAACCAGCCGTGCTGGCGTCACGTCAAACGCCGGATTAGCGACTTTTGTTTCTCGCGTTGCCGTTCGGACTTTGCAACGGACGCTGTCTGAAACACCGTAGCTCATCGTAACTTCGCTCGCGTCCCGTTCTTCTATGGGAATTTCGGCAATGCCATCGGCCGTACTCCAGTCGATCGTCGTCGACGGCAGCGCAACGTAAAATGGCACATCATTGTCGAACGCTGCGAGCGCCTTGAGGTAAGTGCCGATCTTGTTCGCGACGTCGCAGTTCCGGGTTGTTCTATCGGTTCCGGTAATAACGATGTCGACCTGCCCGTGTTGCATCAGGTGTCCGCCGGCATTGTCGACGATCAATGTGTGCGCTACGCCATTCTGCGCCAGCTCCCAGGCCGTGAGTTGGGATCCCTGGTTGCGCGGCCGTGTCTCGTCGACCCAGACATGCACATCAATACCGGCCTCTCGGGCGAGATAAATGGGGGCCGTAGCTGTGCCCCAGTTAATCGTCGCCAGCGCGCCGGCATTGCAGTGCGTTAGCACATTGATTGTGTCGCCGTTCTTGCGCCGCGAGATTTCCTCGAGAAGCGTCAGTCCATGCCGCCCTATGCCGAGGCAAATGTCGATGTCTTCGGTGCAAATAGCCTCGGTATCGGCCCGGATAATGCCGGCGAGATCGCCGTCGGCAGCATCTGCAACCTGTGCCATTATTCGCTCGACAGCCCACCGCAAATTGATGGCCGTTGGTCGCGACTGCAGCAAAGCCTCCGCAGCATGCGCCACCTCATCTTTGGGAAATTTGCCGCGCAGTGCTGCGAGATACAAACTCCACGCCGCCGTCGCTCCGATGAGCGGCGCACCACGCACGTACATATCGGTAATGGCTTCGACGCCATCGCGCCACGTGTGAAGGTCGTGGATGCTGTAGTCGTGCGGCAGAAGCCGCTGGTCGATGATCTGGACGACCTCCGGGTCGTCCGGGTGAAGCCATATGGTGCGAAAGTCCTCGCTAGCCATCCAGGCCTGCCGACAGTCGTGCTGCTCTGAGTGTGTTGGCCATCAGCATTACAATTGTCATCGGGCCAACTCCTCCTGGAACCGGAGTCACAGCTTTCGCTACTTCGCAGGCGGATTCGTAGTCGACGTCGCCCGTTAGCTTCGATTTCGTTTCGCCGTCGACGGTCGTCTCGATGCGATTGATGCCGACATCGATGACAACAGCACCGGGTTTGATCCAGTCCCCAGTCACCATATTGGCGCGGCCGACGGCTGCGACAACGATATCAGCTCGTTTGACGACGCCCGGCAGGTCCTTGGTCCTGCTGTGACAGATCGTTACCGTCGCATGCGCCTGCAACAACAGACTGGCCATTGGTTTGCCGACGATATTTGAACGCCCAACGACAACCGCATTGAGCCCCGACAGATCAGCACCGAGATGGTCCTGGATCATCAGCATGCAGCCGGCAGGTGTGCACGGCACGAACGCGTCGGCCGTGTTGCCCGACGTCAGCTTGCCGATGTTGATGAAATGAAAGCCATCGACGTCCTTGCTTGGCGAGATCGACTGGGTGATGGTCTGCTCGTCCAGGTGATCCGGCAAGGGCAACTGCACGAGAATGCCGTGAATCTTGTCGTCATGGTTGAGTTCGTCAATGAGCGCGAGTACGTCGGCTTCTAATGTCTCGGCATCCAGCGTGCGCTGAACCGAGTAAAAGCCGCAACCCTCGGCCCGCTTTTTCTTGTTACGCACGTACACCTGGCTTGCCGGGTCTTCGCCAATGATAACGACGGCGAGGCCCGGTTGCAGACCATGCTTCTCGAGCAGCTCGGCCGTCTGAGCCGCAATCTGTTCGGACATTCCAGCGGCTTTTTCCTTACCGTCGATTCGTAGTGCATTCGTCATTCCGAAAAATTCCTCAAGAATTGATAGGCGCGCGCATAGTAACGCTGCCATTGCGGCGGGTAAACTTCGGGTGTTACCTAGCGGGAGAATACAGTGACAGAACCCTGGCTGGAACGCTGGCAGGAAGGACGTATTGGCTGGCACGAGGCGGACGGCAACGCGAGCCTGAAGAAACACTGGCGCGCCACCGGTCGAACGGTTCTCGTGCCAATGTGCGGCAAGTCTGTCGACTTAAGGTGGATTGCCACCCAGGGCAACCGAGTCGTCGGCGTGGAACTGTCAGACATAGCCGTCGAGTCGTTCTTCGCCGAGCAGGACCTTGCGTTCAGAGTCTCGGAGGACGGGCTTCCGCGATACGATGCGAGCGACGTCGACATCACGATCTACTGCGGTGATCTGTTTGACCTGACATCAATCCGCTGTGATGCGCACTACGATCGAGGCGCGCTGATAGCACTTCCAGCAGTGCAGCGATCAGCGTATGCATCTCATATCGGCTCGTTGCTGACCAACGACGCCGACCAGCTCGTCATCACACTGGATTACGACGAGGAGATAGCAAAAGGCCCGCCATTCTCGGTCGGTGACGAAGAGTTGCTTGAGTACTGGCCAGGTCTGGATTGTGTCGAGCAGCGCGATGATATTGTGAATGCCCCGCCAAAATTCCTTGATGCTGGCCTGACCGAGTTCAAGGAAAAAGTCTGGCGCTCGTGCTGATCGTCATGATTGTGCGTAGCTAATGGCTCCGACATCGGCATTGGCAGTTGCCCTGGTAGGTTCGGCTAGTCATCGTTTGCGGCCCGCATAACAAGTCGTCTTTTCATCAATGCGTACAAAACCGTTGCTGAAGCCATGGCTGCGAAGATATGTTTCAGCGAATGTCCACTGATAATGCCACCGGCCGCATAGAGTTCGCTGTCGATGAACTCGAACAGCTTGGCGAGCACATAAAAGAGCAGCATGTACCAGAAATATTTGGCAGAGCCGATGGCGGGCTTGTATGTTAGCAGAATGACCGGTACCAGCATCATCGGCAAAAACTGTACGACGACATAGGGGCGCAAGTCTCCCTGTCCGCTTGTCTCGGTGTACACCCAGTACTCGACAGAAGCGATACCAATCAACAACAGCAGTATCAGGATTGTGCGTCCAATGCGAGGAGAAACGAATTCGCCGAGGATGAGGGAAAATAGACCTGCGAAGCCGATCGTCATCGGCAGGCGATCCCACACGAGCGGATCGTTGCCAGGGTTGAGATGGTAGTAAGCGGAGCCGAACGCGGTCAGGACAATACCGGTAAAGAAAACGATGTAGGCGAGCTCGAGTCCCGGCAGACATACGATGTTGTGATGACGAAATACGACTAGCGTGCCCCACAGACCGATGACCATGAGAGGCAGGTTAGACATGACGTTCCAGAAATTGCTGATGCCGAGGAGCGTGCGCCCGTCAGCAAACTGATGATAGGCAGGATCTTGTGGAACCGGTGAGCTCAGCAGGAAAAAGGCGACCAGAGCCGCCGCCGTGACAACCGGAATAATTAGATTGCGGCTCGGGCTCAAATGCCCATTTTCGCCAGCAGGTCCGCAAATTCCCGTGCAATACGTTCGGCGACAGGATGATTCGCGGCGAAGCGGGACTCAAGATGCTTGGCACGGTCGACTGCCGTGGAGTGAGTCTCCCCGGTCAGGCGATCAATATCGTCGTGCAGGCGCTCCAGCAGCTCTTTTGTGTCGTCGTCGATATCGCCGACGTCATTCAGCTCCGCATTCAGTTCAGTCAGTAACTCGCTCAGTCGTTCTTTGCTCAAAGTGATATCCGCCTTCAGGCTACGTCGGTTTCGCGAAAGTCAGTTCTCTTCAGGTCATGTTGCTGCACAGGCAATTCACGAATTCGAATGCCAGTCGCGTTGAATATTGCATTCGTTAATGCTGGTGCGATCGGCGGTGTGCCTGGCTCCCCGGCACCACCCAGCGGCTTACCGCTGTTGATAATGTGTGTCTCAACGATGGGGGCCTTGTCCATGCGCAACATCGGATAGTCGTGGAAATTCGATTGCGCGACAGCACCATGACGAATCGAGATCTCTCCATAGAGTGCGGCTGTCATGCCATACGCGATACCGCTCTCCATTTGTGCGGCCATACCGTCGGGGTGGATTGTGTAACCCGCGTCCACAGCGCAGACGACGCGAGGGACCGTGAGCTCACCGTCGACGACATCGACGTCGACAACTTCGGCGACGATCGTACCGAACGAGCGGTGTATCGAGATGCCACGGCCCTGATGTTTGGCAAGCGGCTCACCCCAGCCGGCTTTTTCGGCGGCAAGATCAAGCACGGCCAGGTAGCGCGGTTCGTCCTGCAGAAGCTCACGGCGAAATTCGTACGGGTCCCGCCCCGCAGCAAAGGCGAGTTCGTCAACAAAAGACTCGGTAAAGAACGCATGCAGTGAATGGTCCACGCTACGCCAGAAACCCCAGGGCACGTGTGTCTTGCTTTCGGTGTAGACAATGCGCTGATTGCCAATTGCATATGGAATATGTGGTGCTTCCTCGGGGTCGTGCTTGTTTACGTAATGGTTGTGCCAGGCGACCGGCTTGCCATTCGCATCGAGACCACCCCGGAATCGGCTGATGCTGGCCTGTCGGTAATGATCGTGCCGTGTGTCTTCTTCCCGAGACCAGACAAGCTTGACCGGGTACGGCACAGAGCTCGCAATCCTGGCGGCCTGCACGGCGTAGTCGGAAAAACCGCGCCGGCCAAAACCGCCACCGAGATATTGGTTGTGAACCGTCACGTCGTCGAGATCCATTCCGAGCGCATCACTGACGTCTTTCGCGAAACCGAGTGGATTTTGAGAGCCGGTCCAGAGCTCGCAGCTGCCGTCGTGCACCCATGCCATGCAGTTCATCGGTTCCATCGGAGAGTGAGCCAGGTAGGGCACACGGTACTCTGCGTCTAGGACCTGTGCGGCGCTGCGGAGGGCAGCCCGCGCATCGCCTGATGCCAGGTCGGTCTCTTCATCGCCTGCCTCGGCCGACTGGTCGAGATCGGCGGCAAACTGACTGAAGATGTCGCTCTGTTCCCAGTGACTGTTGCCGCCGTCGCTGTACTCGACCTGCAGCTGGTCCAGCGCCATCCTGGCCTGCCAGTAACCGTCAGCAATGACGGCTACTGAGTTGTCGAGGTTGATGACTTTGCGTACGCCGGGCATGTCCTGAACCGACGCGGGATCGAGTTTGCTCACTGCGCCACCAAACACCGGTGCGGCCTGGATGGCCGCATATTTCATGCCCGGCAAGGTCGCGTCGATGCCAAACATCGCGGTGCCGTCGACTTTTGCTGGAATGTCGTGACGCTGCGGCGATGTGCCCATGATGCTGAACTCGTCGCTGCTTTTAAGAACCGGTTTGCTCGGCAACGTTACCCTGGCGGCCGCCTCTGCAAGGCTGGCATAGGTCGCAGATCGCTCACTCGCGGCGTGCAGAACCGTGCTGTCTCTTGTCGTCAGTTCACTCACGGATACCTGCCATTCATCGGCGGCGGCCTGCAGCAGCGCAATGCGTGCCGCAGCACCCGTAACGCGCATCGCGATCTGGCCGGTAGTCCTCACCGAAGTACTGCCGCCCGTGAGCTGCAAGCCTATTGCTTGCGAAGCGCGGAAGAAGATCCCGTCGACCGTGTCAATGAGCCACGCCGGAAAATCCACACCGCCGGCAGTGTAGCCCCTGGCTAATGCGTAGTTGGCGTATTCCTTGTCGCTGGGCGCTTCGAGAATATCGACCCTGGACCAGTCGGCGTCCAGTTCATCGGCGAGCATCATCGCGAGGGTCGTGTGCACGCCCTGGCCCATCTCGGCGTGTGGCACGATCACCGTGATTGTGTTGTCCGGCGCGATCTTCAGCCACGTGTCGAAGATCGCATCGTTTTCGTTTGCTATAAGGTGTCTAACCTTAGCGGTTCTATCACCCCTGCGAATGGCAACACCGAACACGACAACGCCACCGGCTGCGATACCGGTCGTGATGAAGGCACGCCGTGACCATTTACCCATCTGTCGTCGCCTCCTCATGCAGCACATTGATAGCCAGCGCGGCACGCTTGATGCCCTTGCGAATTCGCGGATACGTACCACAACGGCAGACATTGCCGGCCATGGCCTGGTCAATGTCGGCATCGGATGGTGACGGGTTGTTTTCAAGCAAGGCGGCCGCTGACATGATCTGGCCGGACTGGCAGTATCCGCATTGCGGAACCTGCTCATCGATCCAGGCTTGTTGCAGCGGATGCAGTTCGCCGTCGTTTTTTACGATGCCTTCAATCGTCGTGACTTCCTGATCGATGGCCACTTGTACCGGGGTCGCACAAGAGCGGATCGGGGCGCCGTTGAGATGAACCGTGCAGGCGCCACACTGGGCGATTCCGCAACCGAATTTCGTTCCCGTGAGCCCGACGTAGTCGCGAATAACCCACAAAAGCGGTGTCGCCGGATCGACGTCGACCGAGTGGGTTTCGCCGTTAATCTTGAGTGTGATCATTAAGAAAGACGGTACTCCAAGGTATCGGGCTCGGCAAGCATGGGATTCATGTGACGGCAGGCTGGCGAATGACGTAGACTGGACATCGAACCCGGCCCTTGGAGTATCGATGTCTGGAAGCCGCAACTACGACACGGTTGCCTTCGATGTGCGCGACAATGCGACGATGTTGTTCTTCGCGAGCACGACGACCGAAGGCGATATCGACGACTACATTTTGCTTATGCGGACAGTCGAAGACGACTTTGATTCGTCGACTTACATCGAGATCAATGAGCAGCAGTTTGGTGGTCATGATCTGATTCGCAAGGCGGAGCTGATGGGCAACATGCTGACCCTGCATTTTCATGAACCTGCCGCAGAGCTGGGCGGGGTTTCCGAGATCGTGCTTACCTGGGCAGACACGCCTGAGAATGGTGAGAGTATCGAAGCCGGTGCGTTTCGCGTGCTCGGCGATACGATGACAGGTGCCCGCGCCTGAGAACGGTGACTGCAGGCGAGTACAGCCTGTATATTGTCCGCTGTGGCGACGGTACGCTTTACACCGGTATTGCCATCGACGTCGAGCGCCGCATCCGGGAGCATGAGTCGGGCACTCGCGGTGCCAAATATCTTCGCGGCAGAGGCCCTCTGAATCTGGAATTCGCCGAATGCCTGGGGGATCGCGCCAGGGCGCAGCAGTTCGAATATCGAGTGAAGCGACTCGAGCGGGACAGAAAAGAAGCACTGATCGCCGGCCATTGTTCTCTGGCCGAACTTTTGCCTGAGCAATAATCAGGCCTCGGGCGACGCCTCAGGATACAGAACGACCGCTTTGCCGAATTCAGGAAGGTGAAGGCGGGTATCGGTACTCCAGGTCGCAGCGATTTCCTCGAGCCATTTCGACGTCTTTACAAAGTTATCGAGCACGCGCGGGTACAGCAGGATTTCACCGAACGGCTGCGTAAGATCATCAAAATGTATCGGCAACACATGTGCAGCTCCAGTGGTCGTCACGACGGCCTGCCAGTATTTTTCTACGTAGTCGCGGCCCAGCCCGTCGAGCATGGCCATGCCGAGCAAAACGATATCTGCCTGGATGCCTTGCAAGGCACCTTCTGCATAGCCGCCACTGCCGTGTATGAGCGTAGTGCCGTACGGGTGCGTCAGGACAACAGAGTAACTTTGGCCCTCGCGGTAGGCCCATATCGACGCGGGTGTTTGCAGTGCTTCGTCGATGGTTCCCGCTACCGGGACTGAACCTCCCCAGCCGATCGGGGCGTGCGGGGTTTCAATCATTGTGAGCGTGAACTGCCCGAACGAATAGGTGCCGCGATTCTCGGCGACGATTATCTGGTCTTCCGGCACACCGGCGCCCCGGGCAATATTGGCCGTCGATGCGGAGCCCAGGATAGACGCGCTGCTGCGATTGGCAATTGCGCCTATATCCATCGCGTGATCGTAATGCGATTGCACCGGAACAATAGCCGCAAGGCGTCGCATCCGATATTCGTCGAGCACATAGTTAATTGTCACAGCGTTGCTACTCACCGGGCGGTTGAGTAGTGCATCGATAAGTGTCGGTCGCGAGAAGAAGCCGTCGATCAGGACCTGCGTTTCGCCGTCGTCGAACAGTAGCGTCGTGACACCCAGCCACGTCATGGTGACCGCGTCGAGATTGGGTTCAATATAGGGGTACGACGGCCAATCGATGTCGTCCAGCGATGCGCGGTCACGCCACAGCCAAACCAGCGCAATCGAGATAATGGCCGTTGCCGCAACGACCGAAATGGCGGTACGTTGCAACCAGCGTTTGATTTGGTCTGGAGTGACTGTGCGCATTACTGTCCGACGGCCATCCTGGCGAGATGCCCGGTCAGGGGGGCGAGGTAATTGCCCAGCGCATAGCCGAGCAGGGCCATCAGGATCGACGCAGGTACCAGGTTGGGCCGGTGGTGTGCTGCGACAATGGGCGCCGAAGCAGCCGCGCCGATGTTGGCGGCCGAGGCAATGGCGACACTGTGAACGTCAACCCGGAAGATCCACGCGCCTGCGAGACAGAACAGTCCGTGGATAAATATCCAGATAAACGCGCCGGCGACGAACATTGGCGCTTCGGCCAGTCCGGCGACGGATGCGCGCGCGCCCATGCCGGCGACAAATACATAGATCATGGCCGTGCCCATGGCCGTCGAATTGGGCAACTTCGATATGGGTGTCGTCGAAAGCAACAGCGCCAGCGTCGTCACAAGCAGGATGCGTACTGTCGATTCACCGAAGACCGCGCTCAAAGTCGGCGCTCGCGATGCAATGGACCCGGAGATTTCCGGAGCCAGCGCAGTGCTGACCCAAGTCACGCCGATGACGATGGCGATAAGAAACAGGTACTGCGGCATCGTCGGTGCATGATCGTCTTCGACATGCAGCTCTGCGGCCGCGTCCATTGCTTCAAGCCTCTCGGTTGGTACGCGCGCCCAGCGGTTAAAGCGTGTCGCAAAATCACGCGACATCAACAGCAATGGAAGCCAGACGATGTAGATGACGTTGTCGGCGATAACTGCGAGACCAAATTGCTCCTCCGACGTGCCCAGCATCTCCGCCGTCGCCGCCATGTTGGCAGTCCCGCCGATCCAACTGCCTGCAAGTGCCCCATAGCCTTTCCACGCATCATCAGATAACCAGGTGTGAACAAGCATGTAAGCGACCACTGCGCCGACCATGACGCCGGCGGTGCCCATCAGCATAACGAGCACGCCCTTACCCATGACGCGAACAACGGCTGGCACGTTCACCTTGATCAACATCAGCACGATGAACGCCGGCAATAAGTAGGCGCTTAGTCCCCCGTACACCGGTGACGCGCTGGGAATGACATCAAAGTTGTTCAGGAATACCGGTGTTGCGTAAATAAACAGCAACGGTGGCAGATATTGAAAGAGTTTTGCCTTTGTTTTCTGCTCTATTGCGAAAAAGAACGCCGCGACGAATGCGAGGACAGCGAGCACGCCAATTGGAGAGGAGATCAGGGCCGCGGAATTTTCCATGTGATACAGACTCTTGGGCTCGTGCAGATGCCGCTGAGTATAAATCAATGACCGGCGCACGGCGCGCCGTCGCGAATCAGGCTATTTGTGCCTGCAGGTCCTTGCGGGAGGCCTCATCGGTTAACGCTGCCGATTTAACGGTGAGCCACGCCGCATCCCAGTCCTTGACTTTGCTCGGGCCGAAAATGTGTTTGGCGATGAAGCTGTCAAGTGCAGCAACACGAATAACGTTTTTTGGTGGCGGCGTCGGGAAATCGATAGCGCCGGTGAATACGACAAGATTGTCGACCGGGACATCAGGAACAACACTCTGCAGGGCACGTGTACGACCTTCATTCTGGATAAGCGGGTTAAGGAAGCGACGTCGCAGTGTGCCGTCAATGTTGGTCCACTGGGCCTCGTCCTCAGCGCCGAAAACGATGCCGTTGTAGTGCTTGGTCTGAATGCAAAGAATGCCGCCTGCGGTCAAAATGGCGTGATCGATCTTGACCAGCCCGCCGTAGGCGCCAGGCAGAATGAAATCATGCAGCACGTCCGGGCTACGGGCGCCAAGCGCATGGCGAATCCGGTAGGTGCCAAGGCGCGCGGTGATGATGCGCATCACGTGGCTTGCGGTGGAGCGGAAAATCAGGGTCAACAACAACGCGCCGGCGATCGTAAAAATGAACGCGGCAGGCCCGACGCTCGTAATACCGGTCGCAATCGGCGCCTCAGCGGCCAGTGCCGGCAGGGCGATCAGGGGTAGGCTCGTTGCGGCTATTCGGATGAACACGATCATGACCCCAAGAGTAGGACTTTTGACGGCGAATTTATCGTATCAGGTCACGTTTTGTTAAGTCGACTGCCCGGGTACGCTAAATAATAGCCGTCTACCTCGGCGACTCGTATGCCTGTTTCATAGACTGAGCTCAGGAACTTAGCGTCCAGGACACTGGCCTTGTCCCCGTCAGCGACGACGTTGCCGTTCTTGAGAACGACAACCCGCTCGACCTCGGGCGGTATCTCGTTGAGATGATGGGTGACGAGGACGATGTTGTGCCCGCTGCGTGCCAGCACACGGATGCGATCGAGATAATCGAAGCTGGCCGCGAAATCGAGCCCTTCAGTCGGCTCATCCAGGATCAGTGTCTGCGGTTGGTGAACAAGCGCCCGGCCGAGCAGGCAACGGCGCTGTTGACCCGTCGACATCGACCGGAGTGCGGTATTTGCGAGCGCATCGATGCCGAGCAGGCTCAATATTGCCCTTGCTTTGTCGACTTCATTCTTGCTGACGCGATGCGCGAGCGTGCCGTGCACACCAATGCTCGAGTGAAAGCCCGAAATCACGACTTCGAGCGCGGTTGTCGTCGGCGTATAACGCTGGTGCAGATCGTGAGAGACGATGCCAATATGCTTGCGCAGGTCCCAGACATTCCAGTGCTCCTGCCCGAGTATGTGCACCGCGGAGCCCTCGGCGACGACCGGGTAAAGTTCACGGTTGATCGTTTTCAAGAGCGTGGTCTTGCCCGAACCGTTGGGTCCGAGGATAGCGACGCGCTCGTGCTGTTCGATGGTGAGATTCAGTTTGTCGAACACACAGGTCGTACCACGCCAAATTGTCGCATTTCGAATTTCAATAAGTGGCGGCTCTTTCATCGCAATTCAGATAGTACTCATATCAATCATTGCCCGTCAGGCTACCTGCTGCTTCCATTTGCCGTGCCTGAAGACCGCAACGCCCAGGATGGTTACAAGTGACTCCGAGACGACCATTGCCCAGAATACGCCATCCGGCCCCAGCGACAAGTCCGTCGCCAGCCAGTAGGCCAGCGGGATTTGGAGGATCCAGAAACACACGAGGTTGATTGCCGTTGGTGTCCTCGTATCACCTGCCCCGTTGAGCGCTTGAGTGACAATCATGCCTACGGCGTACATGGGAACGCCTATGGCGAGTATGCGCAGGCAACTTGTGCCATAACGCAACACATCGGAGTCGTTGGTGAACAAGCCAGCGATACCGGGCGCGAATACGATGACGAGCACGCCCAACGACGTCATGAAAATGGCGTTGTACTTCGCCGCCCGCCAGGTTGATTTCTCGGCGCGGTCGGGCTGCCCTGCACCCAGGTTCTGGCCAACGAGCGTCGCCGCGGCATTACCGAGGCCCCAGGAAGGTAACCAAATAAACTCGAAGATGCGCAGGCCAATCGTGTAGGCCGCGACGGCCGTACTGCCGTATATCGCGACGATGCGCATGACGATGATCCAGCTCGATGTCGAAATCAGGAACTGCCCGATGCCGCCTATGGAAATGATCAACATACGACCAAGGATGGGTGGCGCGAGCGCGAGGTCGCGCAGGCGAAACTGAAGTCGCCCCCGACCGTCGAACAGGTACCAGAGCTGATAGACAATACCGACGCTGCGGCCAATCGTCGTCGCTACAGCCGCGCCTGTGACGCCCATCTCCGGAAATGGCCCGAGGCCGAATATCAGGCACGGATCAAGAATAATGTTGAGACCGTTCGCGAGCCAGAGTGAGCGTAGCGCGACTGATGCGTCCCCGGCGCCGCGAAACGCCGCGTTGAGTACAAAGAGATAAATGATGCTCGCCGAGCCACCCAGCAGTACGGCCGCAAACCCTGTGCCGGTCTCGATTACGTCCGTGCTGGCCCCCATCAGGCGCAGCATGTCCGCAGCATAAAACGAACCCGGAATACCGATCAGCAGTGACAGCCCGGCGCCAACCCAGATGGCTTGCCCCGTCACCCGCGCCGCGGCCTCGCGCTCCTTCGCGCCAATTCGCCGCGCGACCATTGCAGTGACACCCATGCCCAGGCCGACCGCGACCGCGTACAGAACCGTGATCAGCGCCTCGGTGATGCCGACCGCCGCGATGGCATCCGTTCCGAGACGGGACACGAATGCGATGTCGACGACAGCGAAAATCGACTCCATCGACATTTCGAGCATCATCGGTATGGCGAGCAGGCCCAGCGCACGGTTGATACGACCTTTTGTATAGTCCTCCTCGCTGTCACGAAGAGACTCACGCAGGAAGGCAGCGCCGCGCCGAAGCATCGATCGCTTTGTACCGGTGTTAGAATTTACGTCTGTCATCGCTACCGATTAATGGCCGTGCCTGAAGGGCTTACTCCGATACTCATTATTATTGCTGTCGTTGTCATCTATACGATCGCAAAAGTCGTGGAACACATGCGTCGAAGCGACGAGCAGTGGCGCGAGGTCGACAAAAGCAAACTGCGCGAATGGACCGATGACGATGACTGGGACAGTTAACGCTTGATATCGCCCTGCAACAGCGACTTGAATTCCGCCGCCGTATCCTTGGATGACTGGATCATCTTCTCCTCAGAATTATGAATGGCGTGTTGCTCTCTTAGCAGCCGCGTATCGCGCTCGCGGAACTCGGCGCTGATTCGCTCGACTTCGTCTTCTCCAAATCCCAGGTTGGTCAGTACGTGCTTCGACATCGTCAGGCTCGACAACATCGTCTCGCGGAAGATGTGCTCGATGCCGAGATCCATCAGCCCGTGCGCGTGGCGACGATTGCGCGCGCGGGCGACGATCCGGAGATGCGGGAAGTGCTGCCTGACGGCTTCGGCTGTACGTATCGACGCCTCGACATCGTCGATTGCCAATACAAATACTTTCGCGTGCTCTGCGCCGGCGGCGCGCAAGATATCGAGCCGGGACGCATCACCGTAGTGAACGACGTTGCCGTAGCGTCGCACGACGTCGACCTGTGATGAGTCAATCTCGAGCGCCGTGAAAGGCGTTTTGAACACTGCCAGCAAGCGGGCGACGATCTGTCCGACTCTGCCGAAGCCCGCGATGATGACGTCATTGTGCGGATTATCCATATCGTCATATTCTGGTTCTTCACTGCGCTCAAGTCTTGCGGCCACTGATTCGTTCAGAAGGTAGAGGAATGGCGTCAGCAACATTGAGACCGCGACGGCAAGAATCAGCTCGTCGATGAGTTCTGCCGCGAGCAGTCGTTGTCGTGCCGCTATGCCAAAAAGCACGAATGCGAATTCGCCGCCGCCGGACATGACTGCGGCGAGGCTAATTGCCGCGCGTGAGTCACACAATCCAAATACGCGCGCGAGCGGCACAAGCACGAGTGCTTTTGCTGCCATGAGCATTGCCACAATGAGGAGAATGCGGCCCGGCGAATCGAGCAGCAGGCCAACATTGACTGACATGCCGACGGCAATGAAAAACAGACCGAGCAGAAGACCTTTGAAGGGTGCTATGTCCGCCTCGAGTTGATGGCGGTACTCCGAGTCCGCGAGCAACATGCCGGCTATGAATGCGCCAAGCACCATGGACATCCCAGCGAACTGCATCAGGAGGGCCGCCCCAATGACCACGAGCAGCGCCGTTGCTGTGAATATTTCCGGGATCTTCGATCCGGCCGCGACCTGCAGGATTGGCTTCAACATCAAGCGGCCACCCACGATCAACGCAGCAATTGTCGCGAACATGATGCCGGCTTGCGCGAAGTCAAAACCGTCACTGCTGGCGGCACCCAGTGTCGGCAGTATTGCAATCAACGGAATTGCGGCGAGATCCTGGAACAGCAGGATCGAAAAGGCGGCGCGACCATGGCTGGTCGTCAGCTCTTTTTTCTCGGCGAGCATCTGCAACACGAATGCCGTTGAAGACAGTGCCAGGATGCATCCAATGACGATAGCGGGTGTGGTACCAAGACCGAAAGACCACGTAATTGCGGCGATGACGACGGCGCTTATGATGACCTGGGCCGAGCCGAGGCCAAAGACCATCTTACGCAGCACCCAAAGCCTCGACGGTTGCAACTCGAGACCGACAACGAACAGCAGGAATACGACACCGAGCTCAGCAAAGTGCAGGATGTGCTCGGGATCGTGGATAAACCCGAATCCAAACGGGCCGATTATGATTCCGGCAGTCAGGTAGCCAAGCACCGAGCCAAAGCCCAGGCGCCTGCTCAGCGCAACCAGCACTATCGCCGCCAGCAGATAAATCACTGATTCCTGCAACAAGCTCATGGATCCCCCGTCATCCCGATTTCGTCCCCGGGTCTGAGTCTAGACGCTATGGGCTAATCCTTCGACCCGCCCCTGGTTTTTGGATTAAACTAGCGCACGATATGAATACAAATTACACCAGCAAACGATTCCTGACTTTCGTGCTCGCTCTTGCCGTGCTCTGTCTGTCCGCCTGCGATTCCGGCACACCGGGGAGTGACGAAGCCGACAAGGCGGCCGGTCTCGCCAATGTTGACGCGATGTCGCAGGAGCACGCGAATGATACGGCCGACCCGAGCCCTGCAACCGATATCGCGCCAAACCGGCCTGTAATTTCCGAGCGGCTGCCTTATGCCGAAGTGGATGATGAGCTGGTCTACGGGCATTTCGTATTTCCGGCCGACATGGTCGACCCGTTGCCCGCCATCGTCGTTATTCACGAATGGTGGGGGCTGAATGACAATGTGCGTGCCATGGCGGATCGCCTCGCCGGCGAAGGTTATATCGTTCTGGCTGTCGATCTGTTCGCCGGCGCATCGGCGACGGCGCCGGAACAGGCGCGGCAGCAGATGCTAAGAGTTGTTGAGAATCCGCAGGCGGCGAACGAAAATTTGCGCCAGGCTTACGAGTTTGTTAATTCGACGGCGGGTGCCCCGCGCATTGGTTCGCTCGGGTGGTGTTTCGGTGGCGGGTGGTCACTGAACACTGCGATGTTATTTCCTGACGAACTCGATGCGACGGTGATTTATTACGGGCAGGTCACAGATGATGAAGAGAAACTGCGCCCGATCAGTTCGCCGATTCTCGGCCTGTTCGGTGCACAGGATCAGGGCATCACAGTGGAATCGGTGCAGAACTTCGAGGCGGCATTGGATCGATTGCACAAGAACTACGACATCCACATCTACCCGGGCGCCGATCACGCATTCGCGAATCCGAGCGGCACTGCGTACAACGCGGCTGCGGCCGAGGATGCCTGGCAGAAAACCGTGGAGTTTCTAAACCTTCACCTGGCAATCAACGAGGACGGCTCACCCTGAGTATCGGCCGCTGCCTCACAATGCAGCAATACGTCCAGCGCACGTGACGCATAAGTAATCGACTCGCCGGCTTCGCTCGTACAGCGAAGTGACACGTGAGCCGTTAGCGCGTCCCTGACCACCAGTTCGTCATCAGCAGCAGGGGATTCAATCGGGCAAAAATCTTCCACAGCAATGGGTGAAACCTGCCGTGCGGGTATTGTAATACGGGTTGCGATGGGTGCTGCCTCGCTGAGGTCGGTACTAGTCAGTGACCTCCGCGTGTCGGCGATGCTGATTGATATTGATGCAATCTCGGCGTTCGCATCGCATTCGGCGTCAATGCGCAGCAGGAATTCGAGTGCCGGCAGCCTGATGAGTTTGCGACCCTTCGCAAGTGGTTTGATCGCAACCACCGCCGGGTCTGCATCGACACCCAGAATTGCGAGATTCTCCGCGCAGGCGAAAGGTGCGAACAAAAGTGTTGCCGAAAAAATGTAAAATAGCTTCAATGGCATGCAACGAAGACTACGATAAGGTGGTCATAAAGCAAACTGTATTGGCTGACAACGTAGTGAACACAGAATAGCGGGGACCACCCTTGATCCAAAAGACCATCCATTGGACTTACAAGACGGCACGACGTGTTGCGATAGCTGTCCTGGGCAGTACGATCATCGCGATCGGTATTGTCATGATCGTTGCGCCGGGTCCCGCATTGATTGTCATCCCGATCGGCCTGGCCGTTCTGGGTATTGAGTTCGCCTTTGCCAGGCGTTGGCTCAAGAGCTTGCGTGAAACCATCAGCAATGGAATGGCTAGCGTCCGCGCCAAACGCGCACAAGCGCGTCGCGATCGCGTACAGGGCTAGGCAAAAAGAAAGGCGCCGGAGGGCTGATTCGGTTGCCGATTCAGCGGATCTCCAATACGGAGGTCTCCGGCGCCCAGGGTTTAACGGCAGGGGGGGTTGCCGCTGGGCCTTCCTGGCCCTTGTTCGTCAGCAGTCCCGCTGACGAGTTCCGGTAATCAGGCGATCAGGTATTTCGGGGGAGAGACCCCTGACGCCCCGTGTCCGGAAATCTTAATTTGTGGTCGTTACTTCGATTTTCAAGTTGCCTTCGACAAATTTGGCGTCATCAGCCAGCGCAGTATTGGCAGCCGATGTCACCGCGAAGAGCACGATAAGCACGCCCAGAAGTGCCAGTCCGTTTTCAAATTTTCCTGTTCTCATGATCAATCCTTTAATTTGCGAGCGTCGCCCAAAGCGACTGTGTTCGTTAATTCCCTACCAGCTTTAATGCATAAGCCGTGCCAACTCCGTAAACCATTTAAAAACAATAAGTTAATGCGATAAAGGAAGTGACGGAATTTCGTAAATAACGAAAAATCGTAAGCAAATTTACGAAATGTCGTATACACTCGCGCGATGACCCGATTCGAGGACTATCAATGGCTGTTTCGCAAGTCGCCCGCCATGGCGACCTCGATTGGCGAGGACGGCAATTACCTGGACGTCAATGACGCGTTCCTCGAGCGGCTCGGCTACGATCGCGAAGATATGGTGGGCCATCGGCCGAGCGATTTTGTTACCGCCGAATCGGCGCAGCGGATTGAGGAGGAATTTCTTCCTGCACTGCGGCGCACGGGAAAGCTCGAGAACAAGCCAATCGGTTTTGTATCGTCATCAGGTGAGACTGTCGACTGCATGACCAACTCGTTGGTTGAATACGACCCGAGCGGTGCGTTCGTGCGCACTGTGGCCCTCTACACAGAGATAGGCGACCAGGCGCGAGCCAATTTCAAATACCGCGAGTTATATCGGTCGACGCCGGCCATGTTGCACACCGTAGATGGTGACGGAAATATCGTGACGGTTACCGATCACTGGCTGCAGAAGCTGGGCTACCGGCGCGACGAAGTTGTCGGACGCCCCACGACCGCCTTCTTCAGCGAGTCCGATCGACAGCGTTACGAAGACGGTCGGCTCAAAGAACTGCTTGCACAGGGCGACTTTAACAATGAGGAACGCCAGGTCGTGACCAGGGACGGTCGCGTCCTTGACCTGGTGGTGTCGGCTATTTCGCATCGTGATACGAATGGCAAGGTCGATCGCATGTTGATCGCGTCCAAAGATGTCACTGAACGTTTGCGCGCAGAGCGCGAGTTGCGCACAGCACTCGCCGAGAACGCGAGCCTGCGCAAAGAACTTGAGCGCGAGCGTGATTATCTCCGCGAGGAGGTCAATGTTGCGATGAATTTTGGACGCATCATCGGCACTAGTCCCGTTTTGCAAAAAATGCTTAAACAGGTCGAGGCGGTCGCCGAGACACCTGCCAGCGTCCTGCTGCTGGGAGAGTCCGGTGTTGGCAAGGAACTCGTTGCGCACGCGATTCATACGCAGAGCGCGCGCGCTGACGGTCCACTTGTGAAAGTAAACTGCGCATCTATCCCGAAAGAGCTGTTCGAGAGCGAGTTCTTCGGGCACGTCAAAGGCGCATTCACGGGCGCGCACCGTGATCGAATTGGGCGCTTTCAACTCGCCGACGGTGGCACGATTTTTCTTGACGAGGTCGGCGAAATTCCGCTGGAGTTGCAAGGCAAGCTGTTGCGCGTTTTGCAGGAGAGTGAGTTCGAGCGCGTGGGTGACGATGTAACGCGGTCAGTCGACGTGCGCGTAGTCGCGGCCACCAACAGAAACCTCGAGCAGCTGATCGTCGACGGCGAGTTTCGCGAAGACTTGTTCTATCGCCTCAGTGTCTTCCCTGTGGAGGTACCGCCGTTGCGCGATCGTGGCGATGACATCATGCAGTTGGCACAGCACTTTCTCGAGCGTGCGCAGAGTGACTTCGGGCGTCCGGAGATTACGCTGACGCGGGCTCAAGCGAACAATCTTCGGGATTACGACTGGCCGGGCAATATCAGGGAATTGAAAAATGTCATTGAGCGTGCCGTAATCCTGTCACCGGGTAACGTGCTTAGGCTTGACCTGTCGATGCCGAATATCAGTGCCGCGCGACAGCGTGAGCATTCACCGGTGCAAACACGGCAAAATGGCATTCTTACTGAGAAGGAAATGCGCGAATACCAGAAACAGAACATCGTCGCAGCGCTGAAAGAAACGGGTTGGCGGGTTTCAGGAACCGACGGAGCGGCGGAATTGCTTGGCGTTAAGCCGACCACGCTCGCGGACCGAATTCGCACGTTCGGCATCAGGAGACCGGCAAGATGATTCGAATACTCTCAGCGACCATTGTCGCCGCGCTGATGTCGACACCCGGCATTGCCGCAGACGCAAAGCTGCCGCTGCCAGTAGAGAACAGACTGGATCACCGCCAGATCCCTCACGAGACAACGAGCATCTACGTTGAAGACCTGGAGACCGGAGACGTCATCGTGCGCTGGAACGAAACGGTTCCGAGAAATCCCGGCTCGACGATCAAAATGCTGACGACGCTCACGGCAATAGACGTGCTGGGGCCGACGTACACCTGGAAGACTGACGTATACGCCCTCGCTCCCGTTGCTGACGGCACACTACAGGGTGACCTGCTAATCAGGGGTCATGGCGACCCATTCATGGTGACCGAGCGTGTCTGGCAAATGTTGCGCCGTATTCGCCAGGCCGGCATCAACGAGATTGACGGTGATCTGTTGCTCGACGACAACTACTTCGAGGTGGCCGATCACGATCCGTCCGCGTTCGATCGTCAGCCCTTGCGCGCTTATAACGTTGCGCCAAATGCGTTGTTGATGAACTACAAGGTGGTGCGCTACTGGTTCGAACCTCTGCCCCAGACAGGCAAGGTCAACATCTGGATGGACCCGCCACTCGCCAATCTTGATATCGACAACCGGCTCACCTTGTCCCAGGGCAGTTGTCGCGGTTACCAGCGTGGGATAACGGTCGCGGCGAACGACACATTTGATCGCATGACATTCAGCGGCAGATTTCCGAACGGCTGCAAGCGCTACGCGATGGACAGAGCGGCACTGGATCACAAGGGTTTTGCGTACGGGTTGTTTACATCCCTGTGGCGGGAATCGGGCGGCATATTTGATGGCGGCTGGCGGAGCGCCGTTGCGCCCGAGGATCAGGAACCGCTACTAGAGTTCCGCTCGTTGCCGCTTACGGACGTGATCGCGCGCGTAAACAAGCACAGCAACAACGTAATGGCACGCCAGCTACTGCTTACGTTGTCGGCCGAGGTTCTCGGTCCACCAGGCACTGAGGCCGGTGGGCGCAAGGTCGTTGGTGACTGGCTGCACGAGAAAGGACTCGAGTTCAGCGAGCTCGCGTTCGACAACGGCGCGGGTCTGTCCCGGGCAGCGCGCATTACGGCGGCTGATTTTGGCGCGATGTTGCGCTTTGCCTGGCAACAGCCCTATATGCCCGAGTACGTGTCGTCGTTGTCCCTGGCAGGTCTGGATGGCACGCTGCGCTATCGCATGGACGACGGGCCGCTCGAAGGGTCGGCGCACCTGAAGACCGGCTCGCTCGACCACGTCGCGGCAATCGCGGGCTATCTGCAGTCGCGCACCGGCAGACGATTTGCTGTTGTTGTGCTGCAGAATCACACCGATATTCATCGCGGCTATGGTGATGAGACCCAGGAAGCGCTGTTGCGCTGGCTCTACGAGCAGTAGCCTGTAGTAGACTCTCGCATGATCGATTGGGGAGATCTGTAATGCGAACACTTTTTGTAGTTCTGACGCTGTTGCCATTGGCCGTAGCGGCGGAAACGGCTTATGTCACTGATACGCTTCAGCTCGGGTTGCATCAGGCCCAGGATACGAGCGATCGACCATTTCGCAACCTCGATAGTGGCCAGGAAATGGAGGTGCTCTCGCGAACAACCTATTACGCGAATGTGCAGCTTCCCGACGGCACGCAGGGCTACGTCAAAGCCGGATTCCTCGTTAATGCCAAACCGGCAAAACTGATTGTGGCGGAGACCCAGGCTGAAGCCGACCGGCTGAAGCGGGAACTGGAAGAATTACGCCAGTCGTTTGCTGCGCCGGCCGCGACAATAGACACACTTAAACAACAGTCTGCAGACCTGCAGGCACGGCTTGATGCAAGTGAAGCGACCGCCGCGGACCTGGGGGACGAAAATATCAATCTTCGGAATCGCCAGGGCCAGTATAAAAACAGCTTGCCGCTGCAATGGGTGGGCGGTGCCGTAGTGGCGTTCCTGGTTGGCGGTTTCTTGCTTGGATTGTGGTGGGTCGATCACCGCAGTCGCAAACGGCACGGCGGTATCCGCATTTATTGATGGCTTAAGCGGCTTCGATAATGTCGTCGCGGCAGCCGCCACGTACCGGAAGCTGGGCGTCCCTGAACAGAGCGTCGATATCGGTCTGGGAACGAACGTGGCGTGTCTGTTCGAGTTGATCGGTCGTTATGTGCGGTGCGAACAACTGCACGAAGTCGAGCATGTAGCGGCGCAATACGATGTCCTTGCGAAAACCGATCCAGGTCGTGCTCCGCGGGAAAAGCCCTTCCGCATCGAGCGCGGCCAGATCTTTGCTGTCGTCACAATCTTCGGCCATGCTGGCAACGATCCCGACACCGAGTCCCATGCGTACGTAGGTTTTAATAACGTCTGCGTCCCTGGCCGTGAAAACAACGTCAGGCTCGAGGCCGCGATCCGCGAACGCGCGTTTCAGTGACGACTGGCCGCCAAAACTGAAGACGTAAGTAACGAGCGGGTGTTTCGCCAGGTCTTCAAGCGTTAGCTTGCGATCGAGTGCAGCAAGTTCGTGGTCTTTCGGAACTATGATCTTTCGATCCCAGTGATAGCTGGGAACGAGCAACAGGTCACCGAACAAATCGTGTGAGCCGGTGGCAACTGCAAAATCGATTTCGTTTGCCTGAACCATGTCGGCGATCTGTTCTGACGTGCCCTGGTGCAGGTTCAGGCTGACGCGAGGGTAACGATCGCGGAATTCACGTATGACGTCGGGAAGCACGTAACGCGCCTGCGTATGGGTAGTTGCAATTGAAAGCGTACCCTCTTCCTCGTGGTAATAGTCGGACGCGAGGCTGCGGATATTGTCGACTTCCTGCATGATCATTCGGGCGCGACCGATGACCTGTTCGCCAGCGGCCGTGACGCTTCCAAGGCTCTTTCCCTTGCGCACGAAAAGCTGCAGCCCGAGTTCCTCCTCGAGCAGCTTAAGTTGTTTGCTCACCCCCGGCTGGGACGTATACAGCCTTTCAGCAGCTGCAGTGATGTTCAGCCCGTTATCGACGATCGCAAGCAAGTATTTCAGTTGCTGTAGCTTCATTCTGAATATTGCGCCGTTGCGTCTTCATATGTGACCGTTACGCGGCCGGTTCGTTTCACTGGCGCCAAAAAATATTCGACTACATATAACACATGGTTATGTCGCCAGACATACGCAATGCTCACGCGCTCGATGATTTTCCCCACATCTCTCCTTAGATGCATGAAATGCGGGTTTAGTTGGGGCCTCTCTTTTCTGCGGCATCATTCGTGGTAGCCTCTGGCACCAACAAGTGCACGTTAAGGGGGACGTGACAATGATCTACAACAACATACTTGAAACTATCGGCAACACGCCTATCGTGCGCCTCAATCACATGGGGCCTGACCACGTCGACCTCTACGTGAAGGTCGAATCGTTCAATCCCATGGCATCTGTCAAAGACAGGCTGGCGTTCGCGATCATCAATGACGCTGAGCAAAAGGGTACGCTCGCGCCCGGCCAGACCGTGATCGAAGCGACGTCTGGCAACACCGGCATTGCGCTGGCGATGGTGTGTGCTGCCAAGGGCCACCAGTTTGTTGCGACGATGGCCGACTCGTTTTCGGTCGAGCGGCGACTGGTCATGCGTGGTCTCGGCGCCAAAGTCATCCTGACGCCCGCGGCCGAACGCGGCACAGGCATGGTCAAGAAAGCTGAAGAACTCGCCGAGAAGCATGGCTGGTTTCTTGCGCGCCAGTTTGAAAACCAGGCAAACCCGGACTACCACGCGAACACTACCGGACCTGAAATTCTCAGTGATTTTGCCGGTCGCCGACTCGACTATTGGGTCACGGGTTACGGAACCGGTGGCACGATGAGTGGTGCGGGCAGAACGCTCAAAGCGGCCAGGCCCGAACTGACCGTCGTGGCAACAGAGCCGGCAGGCGCGACGTTGCTTGCTGGTAGCGAGTGGGCGCCGCACAAGATCCAGGGCTGGACGCCGGACTTCATTCCCGACGTTCTCGATCGCGAAGTGTTCGATGAGTTGCGTTCCATCGGCGACGACCGCTCCATCGAGGTATCACGAGAGTTGGCACACAAGGAGGGCATCTTCACCGGCATCTCTTCGGGTGCGACGCTCGCCACGGCGCTCGATATCGCCGCAGACGCGCCAGAAGGCACGGTCATTCTCGCGATGTTGCCCGACACCGGTGAACGTTATCTGTCGACGCCGTTGTTTGAGGGCGTTAATGACGGTTCCGACGACGACTGGCTGGAATCGCAGTAATACGAAGGAATATTGCCCAATCGCCCGATTTTCGGGCAGAAACGGTTGCAGCTGAGACTTTTGTCACAGTCAGGTCCGCCCAGTGCTGGCATCGTAAGCATCCAGGCGCATGCCAATGGATACGGAGCGAGCGTTGCCCGCGGACCTGCACAACCTGCAAATACGAAAGAATATTGGCAAGGCCAAGGGTCTTCTGCATTCGCTCGTGCCGCGCGCCCAGTGCTTCTGTTTTTATGATGCAGATCGGCAGTGTATCTGGAGTTCGGATGGTGCCGACGACTACGAGATAGACAACTTCGTCACGGACCTTCCTGGTGAAGTCATCCAGGAAGCGGCAAAGGATGCAGGCCACGTCCGGCGGACGTTGACGTCGGGTCGTACCTTGCTGGTACTCGATGTCGGTGATGAACACGGCGGCAGGCTCGGCCTGCTCGTGGCGGTGTTCTCGCGCAACGCAGGCAAGTCATCAGCGTTCAATCCAAAAATGCTCACCAGCATTTTGCGGCCGGCAGTCGACCTGATTGGCGAAAGCCTGACCGTGGGCCGGCAACTCGAAGATGCGGCGCGACGCACTGAGGAAGCCGAGAAAGAACTCACACTCGTTTACGAAGTTGATGAAAAAATCCACGGCACTTCGCGAAGTCATGCGGGACTTGCACAGCTTGTCGGCCAAAGCGGCCGCTTTCTCGGCATCGCTTACAGCGTTCTTCTCATTCCCGGCAAACGCATACGCGTTAGTGCGACGCATTCGAGCTGGAAAAACGTTAATCGCAAGGTGCTCGATCGTTACCTGATCGATCACATGATTCCGAAGCTCGAAGGAAAACGCTGGCCCGCTGTTTTTGAAATTCCGGGTATTGAAGGCGACGACAGCACACCCGAAAAGGGTTTTCAGACCCTGTTGAGCCCGCTCCTCGACAGGCATGGCAACCTGGAAGGCGTCATGGCGCAGCTGGGGCGTGTCAATGCCGGGGAGTTCAGCAAATCGGAACGCCGTTTCATGTCGCACATCGTGCGCAAGATTGAGTACGTGATCGAGCAATCCTTCGACGCAATGACCGGTCTCATGAACCGCTCCGGTTTCGAGGCGCAATTGCAGGAATCGTCCAAGTCGTTTGCCGACTCGAATGATGTCCACCAGCTCCTATACTTTGACCTCGACAACCTGCAACTGGTGAATGACACGTTCGGCCATGAAGCCGGCGATGAAGTCATCGTTCGTTTTGCACGTCTGCTCGAAGAGGACCTGTCACGTAAGGCGGTCGTGTCTCGGCTGACAGGCGACGATTTCTGCATTCTGTTGACGCACGCGGATTGCTGTAGTGCGATGGATCTTGCACAGACGATTCGCAAGAACGGGCAGTCACTCCGTTACCTCGAAGGTGACAAATCACTACAGATCACAATGAGTATCGGTATTGCCGAATTCGGTTCGCGGACCACCGACGTCGGTCGCGCGCTGACAACGGCACGCATGGCGTGTGAAGCCGCGAAGGACCACGGGCGTGATCGCATCGAGGTCTACGATGACCAGAATCTGAGCATCATTCGCCGCCACGATGACATGCAGCTGGTATCACAGATCCAACAGGCGCTGGATGGCGATGAATTCGAACTGTTGGCTCAGCCAATCGTGAGTCTCAAGGATGACGACGCGCGGCCGCGTTTTGAAATTCTGTTACGCATGCGAGATAGCGACGGCGAGACAATTTCGACAAGCGCGTTTTTCTCGGCAGCCGAGCGCTACAAGCTCATGCCGCAGATCGACCGCTGGGTCACATCATCGACACTCGCGCGACTCGCCGAGAACTCGAACATTGTCGGTGAGCAAGACGCGATCTTTTCGATCAATCTATCCGGGCAGTCCTTGAGCGACGACGATATTCTCGAGTTTATCGACGAAGAGCTCAATGAAAACGGCCTGCAGCCGAAAGCGCTGTGCTTCGAAATTACCGAATCTGCTGCTGTCTCGAATCTCAAGAAAGCGCAGTCCTTTATAGACGCATTGCGTGAGCGTGGCTGCAGTATCTCGCTTGACGACTTCGGCGCCGGACTGAGTTCCTTCGCCTACCTGAAGAACTTCAAAGTCGACTCGCTGAAGATTGACGGCAGCTTTGTCCGCGATATCACCGACAATCGCATCTCAGAATCGATGGTCGCGGCCATTACACAAGTTGCCAAGGTGATGGAGCTCGAAACCGTTGCTGAGTATGTCGAGAGCGAAGCAGCCCGCAAATTGATCGCTGAACTCGGCGTCGACTTTGCCCAGGGCCATGCGGTCGGCAAGCCGGCACCGCTCGACGACGTACTGGCCAGCCTGGCCGATTCCAAGAAGACCTCAACCGCCTGAGGCGGCCGCCACTCACCAATAATCTCGATAAAACCGCCTTTCACGCGGTTTTGGCGATTTTTCATTTTCAAACTAGGTATACTCGGTCGCAACGAAAGAGGAGCGTTTGCGATGAGTTATCCGCTGTCGAGGTCGGTCGTGGCCTTATGCGCGTTGCTGTGTATGAGTTGGACGGCGTCAGTCGCGGCGCCTAAAGAGGCGTCCACCCGCGAGAAAGCCGAGTGGGCCAATGAGTGGTCAGAAAAAGTTGGCGTATCGCTGGAATACAGCTTTGACTCGAGTGGTCCGGATGCCTGGAACGCCAGCGAGCATCCGGTCGTCTTCGTCACGACAGAGGGACCTGGTTACGGCGGCTTGCTGAGCGGCGTCACCTTGCCCGGCCTCGCGATCATCGACGCAGACACACGTGAAGTTGTTGCCAGCCAGACTTACGATGTTCTGTCGTGGGGCTGGAGCAACGTATTCGAACCGCACGGTCTGGGTGTATCGCCGGATGGTCAGTGGATCTATCTGCCGACCGGCGAGGGATCCTTTACGACAATAGGGGAAAATGCGGGACGCTTTCTCGTGATCAACGCGAGAACTTTGAAACTCGACAAGGTGATCAAGCTGTCGGGGCAGGCGCACCATGCCAAGTCCTTTACATCACCCAAAGGCGAACAGCGGGTGATGCTCTACGGCTGGTCGCAACCAATGTTTGTACTTGACCCGGACGACGACAACCGGCTGGTGGGAAGTGTTTCACAGCAGGAGCAAGGCAGCGAAGGCTACATGTATTTCGCCTCGCCAAACGGAGACATGATCATTGGGACCGGACGCTATCGAAGTTTCGATATGCGCAAGCATCTTACCGACAATCCAATCTGGCTAGTTGATACTGAAACCTGGAAAGTGAAGAAGTGGGTTCAGGTGCATGACAGCGCGCCAACGTGGATCAATTTCACGTCCGATCAGAAGCTCGCGTACATCACCGGGTCGCGTAACAGCATCGTGCTGAAGCTGGACCTTGAAACAGAGAAAATCGTTACTGAACAACGCGCAGGAGTTGATGGACCGTATGGAAATCACTTCGGCTGGGACGATCGCTATATCTACACGATCGGAAAAGGCGAAGAGTCACACAATCTCGGCAAGATGCTGGGCATGGTCGATGCCGATACGATGGAAGCCCCGAATTCCAGGGCCATGAATCAGTTCTATACGGGTTGTATTCGCGGTGATCATGGCACCCTGCATCCGGATCCTGAAGCGAATGAGCTCTGGATCAGTTGCAACTCCAGTTTTGAGGTCGTGGTCTTTGATCTCGATCTCCGTGAAGTATCCGACAGAATTCCATTGCCGAACGGTGGCAGTACTCATTCCGGTGCGTTTGTTTCCTATCCGAACGGCTGGGATGAGGTTGGAGAGAATGTTTCGGACATGAATGGCCTGCATGGCAGTGTGCTCGAACTCAAACGTAAACTCGTTGCTGGTGGCACGCTTGCTGACACGTCAGCGGCTCCGGCGGCAGCCCTGGAATATTCGGGTGATCCTGCGTTTGCCGAGGGTGCGAGGGTATTTAACGAAATCGCAGGTGTTGGCTGCAAGACCTGTCACGGTGAGTACGCCGAGGGTGATCTGGGTGTCGGGCCGTACATACGAGGCGCATCGGAAGGGACGATTCGTGCGGCGATCGAAGGGATACCCGAGATGATTGTGGTCAAGGCCGTCATAAGCGAAGACGAGATCAAGGCAATTGCTGCCTATGTCGCCAACCTGGGTACGATGCAGGTCGCCCGCACGCTGGCGAAGCGCGGCCGTTTCATGCCGGCCGAGTTCAGCATTCAGCCCGGGACCAGTGTGCAGCTGGTCATTCAGAATTCCGGATTCCAACCGTATACCTTCAAGAGCGACAACATGGGATTTGCTGATCTGGTGATTCCCGCGCGCAGCTCTGGATCGATCGTATGGAAAGCGCCGGACGCCGAGGGCGAGTACTCGCTGTACTGTGCAGACTGCAAGCTGAAAGACCAGTTTTATACCTTGCATGTCGACGCGGGCGCGCCGGAATTTCGCGCCGTTGTACCTGCGAGTACGCTGGCCGCCGACGACGCGATGTAGCTTAGTGGTGGTGCGGCCGGCCGGTCGCGCAACCGCAGGCTGTGGCGGCGGGGCTCTTCTTGTCGACCACCGTACTGCGTTTGAGAACGCCGAGTTTGAGTCCAATACCGCCCGTAATGATGCGGCGCACCGGTTCGCCGCTCTCCGGATCGTGCGTCAGCGCATCGTCTTGCATGCTCTGAAACACCTCGAAGCGCCGCGGTTCCTCGGTGGAATTCTCCGGGATGGTCTCATAAACGTAGGTCGGCATTGTTAATCCGTGCTGCCAAGGTCAGGATTGTGATGGTAAACTAGTTTGCCGTATTGCACACGTTTGCAGAGAATCAGGATTGGCTATGTCAGACCTCGACACGAATTGGAACTGGGACCGGCCAATCGCGGCCCCGGGCCGGATGCACGTCGACTTCGAAGAGCGCGTCGATTTCCAACGTCTTCACCGTTATCGCGTCGCGAGGGCACGCCAGGCGCTCGAGAGCTCCGACCTAGGCTCGCTGCTCTGTTTCGACAACAACAATATCCGCTACCTGACGAGTAGTGTCATTGGCGAGTGGAGCCGCGACAAGATCTGTCGCTATGCGCTGTTCACAGGCGAGCCCGATCCGTACCTGTGGGACTTTGGCTCAGCCGCCGCCCATCATCGCCTGTACGCGCCGTGGCTCAAGACCGATCACTGCAAGGCCGGCATGCTCGGCTTGCGTGGCTCGGTGCCACCTGAGGCCAATCTGCTCAAGAACGCGGCCCGCGAAATTCATGACCTCCTCAAGGCGCAGGGCGTTGCTGACATGCCGGTTGGCGTCGACATTGTTGAGCCACCCATGTTGTTCGCGCTACAGGAAGAGGGCCTCGAAGTCCGTGATGCGCAACAGGTGTTCCTCGATGCTCGTCAGATCAAGAGTATGGACGAGATCATCCTGCTAAATATGTCAGCCGCGATCGTCGACGGTGCCTACCAGGAGATCGCCGACCAACTGAAGCCCGGTGTGCGCGAAAACGAAATGGTCGCAATGGCGAACAAATTCCTCTATGACAACGGTTCGGATGACGTCGAGGCCATTAACGCGGTCTCCGGTGAACGTTGCGCACCACATCCACACAATTTCACCGATCGCATGTACCGGCCAGGGGACCAGGCATTTTTCGACATTATTCAGTCGTACATGGGATATCGAACCTGTTACTACCGCACATTGAATATCGGCCTTTCCACACCGGCGCAGGAAGATGCCTACAAGCAGGCGCGCGAGTGGATCGACGTCGCCATTAATTTGGTGCGTCCGGGCATGACCACTGACAAGATCGCGGCGCTCTGGCCGAAAGCTGAAGAATTTGGCTTTGCCAACGAGATGGAGGCGTTTGGTCTGCAGTTTGGCCACGGTTTGGGTCTCGCACTGCATGAGCGCCCTATAATCAGCCGACTGGTGTCTTTCGAGAACCCGTTTGAGTTGCAGGAAGGCATGGTATTTGCGCTTGAAACCTATTGCCCCGCTGCCGACGGTAACGGCGCCGCACGCATCGAAGAAGAAGTAGTCGTCACCAGTGATGGGTGCAAGGTGATTACGCTGTTCCCGGCGCAGGATTTATTTATTGCGAATAAGTATTGATATGAACACATTCAAAAAAATCTCCGTTGCCGGGCTGCTGGCCCTCTCATTACTTGTCGCCGGCTGTAGTAAGTCAGGTGACGATGGCCCGATACTGATCAAGTTTCCTCACGTGACTGCGCCGGGTACGCCGAAAGGCCAGGCGGCAGAGCGTTTTAAGGACGTCGTCGACGAACGACTAGCGGGCCGGGTGGTGGTGGAAGTGTATCCCTCCGGACAATTAATGAGTGATGACGATTCACTTGACGCCCTGGCATTCGGCGAGGTGCAGATGATTGCCATTTCCTTGTCTAAACTGGATCGGCTCACGCACAAGTTCCAGGTGTTCGATTTGCCGTTCCTGTTTCCCGACCTCGCGACCGTTGAGCGCTTTCAGGCAAGCCGGGAAGGCGTGTCACTACTCGACTCGATGTCGGACAAAGGCCTCAGGGGGCTGGCGTTCTGGCACAACGGCATGAAGCAATTTGGTGGCCCGGTGCCGATGCGGAGTCCCGATGCTGCGGCCGGACTGAAATTCCGTGTCATGGAATCGGACGTACTGCAGGCGCAGGTCCTGCAGATCGGCGGCAATCCGCAGAAGATGGCCTTTGGTGAGGTCTACCAGGCCTTGCAGACAGGGGCCGTCGACGCACAGGAAAATACCTGGTCGAATATTTACTCGTCGAAATTCTTCGAGGTACAGGACTACCTGATGGAGACGAATCACGGCTACATTGGCTACCTGGTCGCGGTGAACCCTGAATTCTGGGATGGCCTTCCCGAGGAAATTCGAACCGAGCTGGATGCAATTGTCACCGAGGTCAGCGCGTGGGCCAATGAACAGGCATCCCTGATCAACGAAGATGGCAAACAGAAAATCCTGGCGTCGGGCAAGTCTGAAGTGCTGGCACTGAGCGCCGAGGAACTGGCCGTGTGGCAAGACGTAATGACACCCGTCTGGGAGCAATTCGAAGGAAATATCGGCGCTGAACTCATCGAGGCTGCACTCGCGGCCCGGCAGTAAGCAGTAAGACGGACGATGAGATGATGGGGAGCATCAATCGCCTGGAGGAAGGAGTACTGGCAACGTTGCTGGCGCTAATGACTATCCTGACCTTCGTGCAGGTCGTGTTGCGCTACGTATTTAACAGCGGGCTGGTTTGGTCGCTCGAAGCCACGACCTATCTATTTGCGGCGCTGGTCCTTTTTGGCATGTCTTACGGCGTACGCACACAGACGCACATTGCGGTGGACCTCGTTACACGGCGACTTCCGAGGCGCGTCGAGAAAATCGTCAACCTCGCCGCCATTTTGGCTTGTCTTGTTTATGCCCTTCTGATGCTCTATGGATCGGCGGTGTTTGTTGACCGCTTGATGATTCTCGGTAACCACGCGCGTGATATACCGCTGCCGAAATGGCTGCTTACGGTCACGATGCCGCTTGGCTTTACGCTGCTGGCTTTTCGTTTTCTTGAGGCGGGCTGGCGAATATTTCGCGGCAAGCGTGAAACAGAGGCCGGGTCATGACAGCAATCTTTCTGCTGGCCATGCTGTTCATCCTGCTGTTCATCGGCGTGCCGGTCGCGGTGTCGCTGGGTTTCGCCAGCGTCTTGACGATGTTGCTGTTCGGCGATCAGTCACTGCTTTCGTCGGCGCAGAAATTCTTTCATACGATGCATGTCTACCCGTTGCTTGCTGTGCCGTTTTTCATACTGGCTGGTGCGTTTATGACAACGGGCGGTGTGGCGCGGCGCATGATTGACTTTGCCAACGCGCTCGTCGGCCACTTTCGTGGCGGCCTGGCAATGGCAGCGCTACTGGCCAGCGCGTTTTTTGCGGCCGTATCGGGATCGGCACCTGCGACGGTCGTCGCGGTGGGGAGCGTCATGATCGGCGGCATGATCGCGTCAGGTTACTCGAAAGGATTTGCAGCCGGCGTAATCTGTAACTCCGGCACCCTCGGCATCCTGATTCCGCCATCGCTCGTCATGGTCGTCTATGGCGCGATCACCGAGTCGTCGATTGGCAGGCTGTTTATCGCCGGGATCCTGCCGGGCATCGTGCTCACAGTGGTAATGATGCTGACGCTGGTTGTAATTGCTCGACGGCAGAACATGCCGCGGCAGGAACGTGCCAGCCTGCAAACGGTTGTCCGGACATTTCGAGAGGCGTTGTGGGGACTGATGCTCGTCGTGATTATTCTCGGTGGTATCTATGCCGGCATATTCACGCCAACCGAAGCTGCCGCGGTTTCAGCGGTATACGCGTTCCTGATTGCTGTTTTCGTCTACAAGGACATTGGCTTTAAAGACGTCCCCGGCGTACTCGTCGATGCGAGTCGCGTGACAGTGATGTTGATGTTCATCATTGCCAATGCATTCATGTTCGCCTTCCTGCTGACAACCGAGCAGATACCGCAATTTGCGTCGGAACTCCTCGTCGGCATGGGGTTGCCGGTGTGGGGTTTCCTGTTGTTGCTTAACCTGCTGCTATTGATTGCCGGCAATTTCATGGAGCCGACCTCAGTGGTATTGATTCTCACGCCGATCGTATTTCCGATCGCGGTAGACATGGGGATAGATCCGATTCACCTTGGTATCCTGATGATCGTCAACATGCAGATCGGTCTTGTTACACCGCCGGTCGGCCTCAATCTGTTCGTCACTGCGGGGGTCGCGAACATGTCTCTTGAGGACACGGTTAAGGCGAGCATGCCCTGGTTGATCGTGTTGCTTGCCGTGTTGATGCTGATTACATTCGTACCCTGGATTTCACTTGTTATTCCGGAGTTGTTGCTCGAATGAAAAGAAAAGTTACGATTCGCGACGTCGCCGAGCGTGTCGGGGTACATCACTCGACAGTCTCTCGTGCGCTGAGTCCAAGCAAGCGTGACAAGATCTCACCGGCCGTCGTCAAGAAGGTCGAACAGGCCGCGGACGAGCTCGGCTATTTCCCAAATATCGTCGCGTCATCGCTGAAGCAGAATCGCTCGTTTACGGTTGGCGTCCTGATTCCGGATCTGACAAACCCGTTGTTTCCACCAATTATTCGCGGCATTCAGGACGTGGTGGAAGCTGCCGGTTATACGGTGATCACGGCCAATACCGATGATGAGCAGGACAAGGAGCTCAATGCCCTGCGGATCATGCGCGGCCGGGCAATTGAAGGCATGATCATTAGTACAGCGCGGCGCGAAGACCGTATTGTCGATGAGTGCATCGCGAACGATATACCGTTCGTGCTCGTCAATCGCACGGTTGACCATGACGGTGTCAGCGCCGTTATCGTTGATGAGGACCACGGAGTGCGCTCTGTGATTGACCACCTGGTCGGCCTCGAACACACGCGCATAGCGCATGTGTCCGGCCCACAGCATTCGTCCACCGGTTTCGGGCGTGCACGGGCATTCACGCAGTGCATGAATGCTCACGATTTGCGGGGCGAGCTCATCGAGGTTGCTGAAAAATACACGATCGAGGAAGGCAGGCGCGCATTCACACGATTGCTCGCGCGCGATAAGAAACTAACAGCTGTTGTTGCAGCCAACGATATGCTGGCGCTGGGCTGTTTGGATGCGACGAAAGAACTCGGACTGCGCGTTCCGGAGGATATTTCTATCACCGGTTACGATGATATTCAGTTTCTCGATCGAATGAGTCCCGCGTTGACGACGGTGCATGTGCCAAAGTATGAGATGGGCGCGCTGGCGACGCAGAAGTTGCTCGATATGATTGCCGGTGACGATTCGAGCGCATCGATAGTCCGCGTGCAGCCCAGCCTGGTCGTCAGGAATTCGACAGCGGCTGCGCCATCCTAGCGAATATGGAACACGCGTCGCGCGTTTTCTTCGTAGATCATTTTCCGTCGTTCATGACTGATTGGCGCGTCATCGAGCCAACGCGTACCAGCATCGCTGGGTGCGAACGGGTAATCAACGCCGAACAGGATGCGTTCGGGCCCGAGAACCTTGAGAGATAACTCCAGGATAGGATCCCAGAACATCGCGCTGGTCGTGATAACGAAGTTGTCACGAAAATACTCGCTCGGTTTGCGCTTGATCGTCGCAAGCTCCTCCCGGGCCGCAATCTTGTCGAGTCTGTCGAGCCAGAAAGGCAGACCTTCGCCCATGTGACCGAGAACGATTTTGGCGTCGGGAAATTCATCGAAGACACCCGACAGCAACAATCGAATCGCATGCGTCGATGCTTCTGCATGGAAGCCCCACATCGGGCTGTCCATCGAGTAGTCAGCAAACGGCCCGTACATGTTCGGTGGCGGTTTGCGCGGGTGCATGTAGATCGCCGCGTTATTCGCGACTGCTGCTTCGAATATCGGCCAGAACTTTCTGTCGTCGAGATACTCGCCCTTCGTGTACGAATTAATGAGTACGCCGTTCAGCTTCAGTGTGGACATGCCACGTTCGATCTCAAGCGCCGCCGCGGCCGGATCTTGCGGCGCGATCGTCGTCAATCCGGCAAAGCGATCAGGGTGCTTCGCAATGGCGGCCGCCAGCAGATCGTTCGTGTGTGCGGCCAGTTCGGTGCCCAGCGCCGGCTCGAAGATCTGCACGCCAGGCGACCATAGTGACAGCAGTTGCATGTCGATCCGCCCCGCATCCATCGCCGCTATGCGCGCGTCACCGAGATCCAGTAGCTGTTTCGTCAATGAGGCTCCTTTTGGTGGCAGTCCAAGGCCGGCCTCGTCCATTGGATTGGTCGCGATGAACGCCGCTGTGGCGTCGTAGACCTCTGCCGTGCCGAATGTCTCCTCCGTGGCAATGCGAAAATACTCGCTGTTCGTAGCGGCGCGTGCCACCGTGGCGGGACCGAGTGCAGCGGCCGTAGAAATCAGTGCGCTGTCGCGAAGAAAATTGCGGCGGGACTTGTCAGGCATGAGTTTGGAGCTCCTGGTTGGCGCGGACGACTGGTCCGACAGGGATCGTCTCTTTATAGTGAATGTACCGCGCAAAAGCAAAAAGGACCCGCATGCAGCATCCGTCGATCATTAACGCCATCGACACCGTCCCGGTTGAACTCCGCGACAGTGTGGCGCGCTGGTTTGAGCGACTGGTTTCGGCACATGGGATCGTCGATCTGCCTGGTGACACTATGCAGCGGATTGCCAGGCTCGTCGCCTGCAGCGAGTTCGCCTCGTCAGTACTGCTGAAGGAATGGCACTGGTTCGTCGCCGGCCATGAGACGCTGGATGGCATCCCTGACAGAACAGAGCTTGGCGGCCTCGTCGATGAGGTCAGAACCGACATCGAAGATATCGATGTGGCAAAAAGGCGTATTCGCCGTTTCCGTCAGCGCTGGATGCTGCAGATCTTGTGGCGCGAGATAGCTGGTATTGCGACACTTGGCGAAACCCTTGCAGCGCTCTCGGACCTCGCGGACAGGTTTCTTGACGCGGCAGCCGGTTTCGCGGAACGGTCCCTGCACGAGCGTTTCGGTGTCGTGCGTGACGAGAATGGTGAACCGGTATCCCTCGTCATCCTTGGTATGGGCAAGCTCGGCGGCAGAGAGCTCAATTTCTCATCCGATATCGACCTGATCTTCCTGTATCCCGGAGGCAAGGATAGCGATGGCGAGAAGTGCCTGAGTGCGCAAGAGTACTTTACGCGCGTCTCGCGTCATATCGTCGCCCTGCTCGATGAGGTCACCGCGGACGGTTTCGCTTTTCGTATCGACACACGTTTGCGACCCTTTGGGGATAGCGGTCCGCCGGTGACGAGTTTCTCAGCGCTCGAGTCCTACCTGCTGCAACATGGCAGGGACTGGGAGCGTTATGCCTATGTGAAGGCGCGCGTCGTCGGGCCGGCACCACCGCCCGCTGTCGCCAGCAGCCTGCAGGACGATCTTATCGCGCCGTTTGTCTATCGGCGTTACCTCGACTTCGGCGTCTTCGAGTCACTGCGCGACATGCACGGAATGATTGCCGTCGAGGTGCAGAAGCACGAAATGGCCGACAACATCAAACTGGGACCCGGCGGAATTCGGGAAATCGAGTTCATCGTCCAGTCGTTACAGCTGGTTCGAGGCGGTGCCCGACCGGAATTGCAAGATCGTGAATTACTGAGTGTTCTGCCGAAGCTTGTCGGTCGACATGGCCTGGAGGCGACAGAAGCCGATGCGCTGGCTGATGCCTACTGTTTCTTACGGCGCGTCGAGAACTTTATCCAGGCGATCCGTGACCGCCAAACCCATGATCTGCCGGCGGCAGATATCGACCAGGTCTGCCTGTACCTGGCAATGGGTCATTCGAACTGGGACGACTTGCGGGCGGAGTTGAATCAGTACCGCAATCTTGTGACAAAAGAGTTTGAGGCGATCGCGTTTCGTGATCATGGTAAGTCGGATGACAAACCCGGACAGCACCTTGCAGATCTTTGGAAAAACGGTGCCGAGGCGTCAGCCTGGGCTGAATATCTAGGGCAGGACGGCTTTGACCAGGCCGACGAAATTGCGGCTAGTATTGCCGAGTTTGCGATCGCGCCGGCTACCGGGCAAATCGATGCGGTCGCACGAAGACGTCTGCAGACTTTCATGCCGAAACTCCTGCTTCGCATCCGTGAAAGTGCTGACCCGGCAACGGCACTTGTCAGGGTGCTGGCACTTGTCGAGAAAGTACTGCGCCGCAGTGCCTACATCGCCTTGCTCAACGAAAACTCGCAGGTGCTCGCGCGGCTGGTCGCATTATGCGAACGCAGTGCCTATATTGCCGACGAAATCGCGCGCTACCCGGTGTTGCTCGATGAGCTGCTGGATCCGAGTGTTCACTCCTCGGCTCTGACGCCCATTGAGCTCGACGCAGAACTTCGCGATAGCCTCGGCGATTGCCCCGCGGATGATAGCGAAGCGCAGATGGCTGTCCTTGGCCAATTTCAGCGTGCCAACATGTTCCGTGTGGCAATTGCTGATGTTGCGGGTTACCTGCCGATCATGAAGGTCAGTGACAGCCTGACATGGCTCGCGGAAGCCGTTCTGAAATGCACGCTTGATATCGCCTGGCGCGACCTGACTGACAAGCACGGTGTGCCCGAATACGTTATCGACGGTGAGCGCAGGCAGGCCGGATTCGCCATCATCGCCTACGGAAAACTTGGCGGGCTCGAGATGTCTTATGGCTCCGATCTCGACCTGGTCTTTCTGCACGACTCCAATGGAACCGAGTGCACAACCAACGGACCCAGGCCTCTCGACAACACGATGTTCTATACGCGCCTTGTGCGCCGACTGTCTCATTTCCTGACGGCGCAGACCGGGTCCGGCATGCTCTACGAGGTAGACACGCGATTGCGACCGGATGGTCAGTCTGGTGTGATGGTCAGTAGTGTCGACGCGTTCGAACATTATCAGGAAGAGAATGCCTGGACCTGGGAGCACCAGGCATTGCTGCGCGCCCGACCTGTCGCCGGAAGTGAACGCATTGCGGAAAGTTTCGTCCAGGTTCGCGCCGATACGCTGTCGTCAAGGGTGCGCCAGGACACGCTGCGCGATGACGTTGTCGAAATGCGCGGACGCATGCGCAAAACACTCGACAAGAGTAATGAACAGGTCTTCGATCTGAAGCAGGGCAGCGGTGGCATCGGTGATATCGAGTTCATCGTGCAATACCTCGTGCTGTCGAATTCAGGTACCAGAGCAACGGTCTACTTCTACACTGACAATATCCGGCAACTGGACGCGCTCGCGGAGACCGACTGCATCACGGCGGACGTATCAACGCGATTGCAGGATATTTACAAAGCCTATCGACTGCGGCTACATCATCTCTCCCTCGACGACAAAAAACCGCTCATCGGCCATGACGAGTTTCCCGAGGAGCGACGCTTTGTAGAAGACTTGTGGGCAGAGGTCCTATAATCCGCCCACCCGTCATATCAAGAACAGGATTCAGCGTGACCCAGAAAGCAGGTGCCGTAGAGCAAAACCTTATTCCCGCCAACGCCCAGCATTGCTACCAGGTGCGGCCGCGGGATCTACCACTCTCGTGCCCGATGCCGGGCATGTACCTGTGGAACTCGCACCCCAAGGTATTTCTGCCGATAGAGGAAACTGGCGAGGCCAAGTGCCCGTACTGTGGTGCTGAGTATCGTCTCGGTAGCGAAGAGAGGTGATCGTCTTCGATCAGTTCGTAACATGCTTGGAAATATCAGCAAATCCTGAAAAAATGCCGACCTTGGAGTGGCCGTTGGTCCACCGGCAATGGCGCTGGCGCTCGACGGCTGGCGGTTGTGCATTTCAGGGAAGTAACTTCTCTTAATTTCGGTGAAAAATGAGTAAAAAAGCTATATTATTGCTAAAAGTCGAAAAAAATGTGAAATCCGAGTAACCTGAGAACTCAAGTGCTAAATGGCATAAATTTAGCAGACAGAACCTTGAAAATTTAGGAAAATAGACGAAAAAGTACAAAAATGTATCGAAAACAACTCGAAATGCCGCGAAAATGACAGAAACTGTCAAAAGGACGAAAAACGGTGCGATTCTGTACGACCGACAGGTCATACGCGAAATCGGCAACGAGCGCTTTGCGGCATCAGGCTGGCTGCACGCCGAGCCGGTGCCCGGGGCACTACGCGCGGCCGGGCGCGGTAGTACGATGTTCGTCGGCAACGTGCCGCGCCAATTCGTGCTGCGGCACTACATGCGCGGTGGGCTGATAGGCAAGGTCATTCATGATTCCTATGTCTGGGCGGGTGAAGATCAGAGCCGGCCGTTCGCGGAATGGCGCATGTTGGCGAAAATGGCGGACAGCGGGCTGCGTGTGCCGCGGCCGGCAGCTGCGCGGTATACTCGGCGTGGTCCGCTGTATACGGCGGATCTCATCACGGTGCGCATTCCGAACGTTGTCTCGTTGTCCGCTTACATCGCTGACAGTCCCCTGGCGCCCGAGTTTTGGCAGTCACTCGGTGCAGCGGTACTGGATTTTCACGACAAGGGCGTTTATCACGCCGACATGAATGCCTATAACCTGCAAATCGATAACGATGGCGACCTTTGGATGCTCGATTTCGATCGCGGCCGACTACTTCCACCCGGACCCTGGCAGCAAGAGACCCTGAGCCGGCTGCACCGCTCACTGCAAAAAGTCGTTTCGTTGAACCCCAAGCTGCATTTCAGGCAGCAGAATTGGGAGCAGTTCCTGGAGGGTTACTTCGACGCGTCGAGATCGGCGTAGTAGTCAGGGTAAGACTCGGGCAGGTTCTTGAATTTGCGGTGTACCCAGAAATACTGCTCCGGACACAGGCGAATGCGTTCCTCGAGTAATCGTACAAAGCGTTCGGTGTCCGCAACCGGATCGTCACTTGGGAAGTCTTCGAAATGTGGCAAGAATGTCACGTGATACTGGCCGCTCTCGAGCCGCCGCGGGAAAAACGGAACCACTACCGCGTTGCCCAGCCGGGCAAGTATCGATGTCGCTGTGGTATGCATTGATGGCACACCGAAAAACTTGATCACCTCTGAACCCTTGCGGTTGTAACTCTGGTCCGCTGCATACCAGACGATGCGGCCATCGCGCAGGCTGCGCACCATCATTTTGATATCGCGTTTTTCGATCGTGTTCGCCGCGGAGCGCTCCCGCCCTGTGCGCAGCAATTCAGTCATGAATTCCTTGCGGTTCTTGCGGTACACGGCATCGTACGGAGGGAGGTGGAGGGTAACTACTCGGCCGCTGATCTCCAGCGTTGTGAAATGGGCACTTAGCAGAATGACTCCCTTACCTTCATTAACTGCATCCAGAACATGATTCACACCTTCGAGTGTTGTCATCGCTGCCAGGTGCTCGTCAGACGCCCAGCGACCCAGTCCCATTTCGATCATCGACATGCCGAGCGCCAGGAAGTGCTTGCGTGCCAGGTCGTTACGCTG
>Ga0164320_10000008_pt1 | contig 56786 bp, 46 predicted proteins | sample GuaBasSediGuay11_FD_113736 | JGI IMG/M metagenome (GOLD analysis project Ga0164320, IMG submission 113736) | Subseafloor sediment microbial communities from Guaymas Basin, Gulf of California, Mexico - Guay11, Core 4567-28, 0-3 cm | ecosystem: Environmental > Aquatic > Marine > Hydrothermal...
TGGAACCAAATTTCAAGATGGCATGGAGGGATTGCGTCAGGGACGTCGGTTGTACATGCAGATCAACAGGCTATTGTATTTAGACCTGGAGCTGGAAATGCTAATAAAGTAGTTTTTGGCACAGATGGAGGTGTGTTTTATAGCGACGATATAACTTTAGCAAGTGCAAGTACTACTGCTATTTCAGCTAGAAATAAAGATTATAATACGGTTCAATATTATTATGGAGATATTAGTTCTGCAATTAATGGAGCAGCAGATGATATAATTGGAGGAACGCAAGATAATGGTACACCAGCAATATATGATGGTGTTGCTGGAGCAAATCCATTTACAGATCTTACAGGTGGAGATGGAGGATATACAGAAATTGATGATGCTGGAGCATATATTATTACTGCTTATCCTAATAATAATCATTATGTTATTGTTCCTCCAAGTACGTTTTATCAAATTTCATCAGGAACAGGAGGGAGTTTTATAAATGAAGGAGGATTGGATAAAAATTTAGATATTTTGTATTGTAATGCAAGTACAACTACACCTATCTATAGTATTGAAAGGAATGCAACTTTTACTGGTGGCGTACCAGGAATTGTAAGAACTGCTTTATCGGATGCATTATTAAATGCATCACCAACTGCTTTTAAAGTATCACCTTTTACTGTAGGCTCCACTAAGTTATTTGTTGGTTTAAAAAATGGGAGGTTATTACGACTTGATACTGCAGATGGTGTTCCAACATGGAATAATATTTCTGGAGGAAGTTTTGTTGGTAGTATTTCAGATATTGAATTTGGACAAAATGAATTAGAAATATTTGTAACAATGCATAATTATGGTGTTACAAGTATTTGGTTTACTAGTGATGGAGGTACAACTTGGTCAAGTAAAGAAGGAAATTTACCAGATCTTCCTGTAAAATGTATATTACAAAACCCATTACTTCCTAATGAAGTTATTATAGGTACAGAACTTGGTGTTTGGGCTACTGCAGATTATACGCAGGTTAGTCCAGTTTGGATTCAATCTTATAACGGAATGAGTGATGTAACAGTATTAGATCTTGATGTAAGAACATCTGATAATGTTGTTTTAGCTACAACTCATGGAAGAGGTATGTTTACAAGCCAATTTACATCTACTCCATTAAGTTTAGATGATAATGATTTTACTAATAATTTAATTAAAGTCTTTCCAACAATTTCTGATGGAAACTTTTCAGTTACTTCAAAAAATTCTTTAGGAATTGTTGATTTTGAAATATATACAATTAATGGTAAAAAAGTTTATAACTCTAAATTTGAACTTACAAATCTTCAAAAGAATTTTAATTTAGATTTAAATTCAGGATTGTATTTGCTTATTATTAAGGGAGATAATTTTAATGTAAGCAAAAAGATAGTTATTAAATAAACAATTAATGCATTTTATCGATATTATTTGTTTTTTATCGACTAATTGTCTAATTTTATCCCAATCTTAACCCAAAAAGGTTAATTAAAATGAAAAAAAACCTACTTGTTGCAATCGCTGTATTTTTATTCACGTTTGTTGTATTACTTGTCGTGAGCAATCTTTCTGATAAAGAAAATAATCAAGGCAATAAACAATATTATGTGGCAGATAAATAAAATTTACAATGTTGGTATTATTATAATCACAATTAGTAATTAGTTGCTATTTAATTTTTTAATTATGATTAAAAATAGAAACATCCAAATGGGATTATTAGTGTTTCTTATTACATTGATTGGATTAATTACTTTTGCAGAATTTTATCCAGAAGATAATTCGAATGCATTAGAAAAACAATCTGAAAAGACAAATTTTAATGAGAGAGATAATTTAGAGATTGCTATTAAGTAAGATTTCAATTTGTTTTTTTATTCCTTTGGCATCTAAAGAGATTGACTCTTGTAGCTGTTGAATACTTCCGTGTTCAATAAAGATATTTGGTATGCCTAATAGTTTTATAATATTTTTGTAATTATAAACTGAAGCAAACTCTAGTATAGCACTGCCAAAACCACCTTTAATAGAGTTATCCTCTATTGTTATGATATACTTATGGAATTTAAAAAGGGTATGTAATAGGGTTTCATCTAAAGGTTTCACAAAACGCAAATCATAATGCGCTATATTATCTTTATCATCAAATAATTCAATAGCTTCATTTGCTTTTTTAGCGATAGTTCCTACACTTAAAATTGCTAATATTCTACCTTCTTTTAATTGTACACCTTTACCAATTTTTATTTTAGAAAAAGGTTGCTTCCAATCAATTGTTACGCCACGTCCTCTAGGATATCTTATAGCAATAGGCAGGTCTAAACCTAATTGTGCTGTGTACATTATGTTTCGTAATTCTATTTCGTTTCTTGGCGCAAAAATGATAAGATTAGGAATGCATCTTAAATACGATAAATCAAAAACACCATGATGAGTTGCACCATCTTCACCAACCAAACCTGCTCTATCTAAGCAAAAAATAACAGGAAGTTTTTGTAAGGCAACATCATGAATTACCTGATCGTAAGCACGTTGTAAAAATGTGGAATAAATATTACAAAACGGAATCAATCCTTGTGTAGCCATTCCTGCCGCAAGTGTTACTGCGTGTTGTTCGGCTATTCCAACATCAAAAGCACGATCTGGAATTTCTTTCATCATATATTTTAAAGAACTTCCTGTCGGCATTGCAGGAGTTATACCTACAATCTTTTTATTTCGTTTTGCGAGTTCAACAATAGTATAACCAAAAACATCTTGATATTTTGGTTGCCTAAAGGCAGATTTGGCAAATAATTCTCCGGTTTCAGCATTAAATTTTCCAGGTGCATGATAGGTAACTTGGTCATCTTCGGCTTGTTTTAAGCCTTTTCCTTTTGTGGTTATTATATGAAGAAATTTTGGTCCTTTTATTGATTTTAATCGTTCTAATTCTGAAATGATTTTATAAATATCATGACCATCTATTGGACCAGAATAATTAAAATTTAATGCTTCAAAGATGTTGTCTTGTTTTTGAGTTCCTTTTTTTACATTGGTTAAATACTGTTTTAATGCACCAACACTTGGGTCGATACCAATAGCATTATCGTTTAAAATAACAAGCAAATTAGCATCTGTAACTCCAGCGTGATTTAACCCTTCAAAAGCCATTCCACTAGCGATAGAAGCATCTCCAATAATTGCAATATGATGTTTTTTATAATCTCCTTTTAGTTTTGAAGCAATTGCCATACCTAATGCAGCCGAAATAGATGTTGATGAATGTCCAACACCAAAGGTGTCATACTTACTTTCGCTACGTTTTGGAAAACCACTAATACCACCATATTGCCTATTTGTTTGGAATATTTCTTGACGACCAGTTAAAATTTTGTGACCATAGGCTTGATGGCCAACATCCCAAATAAGTAAATCTTCAGGTGTATTAAATACATAATGTAAAGCAACAGTAAGTTCAACTACACCTAAACTTGCACCCAAATGTCCTTCTTTTGTGGCTATTATATTAATAATAAATTCACGTAATTCTTGAACGAGTTGAGGTAACTCTTCAATATTGAGTTTGCGTAAATCTTTAGGTGAATTTATATGTTGAAGTAATTTTTTTTGCACTGAGCAAAAGTACGCGTTTGAAATTGTATTTTTACAACAATGAAAATTTCTTTAGACGATACCTATTTTATGAAAAAAGCGCTTCAAGAAGCTGAAGCAGCTTTTGAAAAAGGAGAAATTCCTGTTGGCGCAGTTATTGTTATTGAAAATAGAATAATTGCCAGAGCGCATAATCTAACAGAAACGTTGAACGATGTGACTGCTCATGCCGAAATGCAGGCCATTACTGCTGCGGCTAATTTTTTAGGAGGAAAATATTTAATAAATTGTACATTGTATGTTACTTTAGAGCCTTGCCAAATGTGTGCTGGAGCTTTGTATTGGAGCCAGATAAGCAATATAGTTTATGGCACTAAAGACGAACAAAGAGGTTGTACTACTATGGGAACAAAATTACACCCCAAAACTAAAATGAAAGGTGGTATTCTAGAAGCGGAAGCTTCAAAATTGCTAAAACAATTTTTTATTGAAAAACGAAACTTGAATTAGAAACTTATTCCTTCCCTTCTTTATATTCTCTCATTTTCTCAAGATTTTTTTTAGTAAGCAAATAATCTTTTAGGTTTTTATCTTTCCATCTATAATAAGAAAACAATGGGAATACTATAATAAATAAACCTGCAACGCCAAAACCAATTAGTTGTTGAGAATATTCGGTATCAATGAGATAACCAGTAATTATGCTTCCTAATGATGCTAATGTTAATATAGCTATAAAGTATTTCATTACTTGGTAAAGTTAATTAATTGCCTTCTGTATGCAGTAAGTAAACGTGATTTTGAAATAAATCCGTAATATTTACCATCTTTAATTACAACCAAATTCCAAGCACCACTTCCTTTAAATTTATTTAAAATTTCTTCTGCAGAATCTTTTTTATAATAAATAATATCAGAAGCGCTGTGCATTAGACTTCTAACTTTTATGGTTTCGTATAAGTTTTTATCAAACATAATACTTCTAATATCATTAAGAGTTAGAATTCCTAAAAATTCATTGTTCTCATTTACAACAGGGAAATGATTACGCGATGATTTTGCTACGGCATTATTAACAACCTCACCCAAACTCATTTCAGGGTAAAGAGAAATAAAATTAGTTTCAATAACCTTATCAATGTCTAATAACATAAGTACATTTTTGTCCTTGTCATGAGTAATGAGTTCACCTCGTTTAGCTAATTCAGACACATATATATTATGAGGAATATATTTTTTAGTAATTAAAAAAGAAATAGAAGCTACAATCATTAATGGAATAAAAAGTTCATAACCACCAGTAATTTCAGCAATTAAAAAAATAGCTGTTAATGGTGCTTGTAAAACACCAGCCATTAGTCCAGCCATACCAACCATAGCAAAATTAGTTAATGATAATTGGTGGTTAAATATATTGCTGTAATTTATAATCATTGCAAGAACATACCCTGAAATACTTCCTGTAAAAAGAGTTGGAGCAAAAACGCCTCCAACACCACCAGCTCCAAAAGTTAATGCCATTGCAATTACTTTAAATGTTACTAAACCAACAAGAAGTGCTATAATAATCCAAATATTATCAGAGACTGTATTAAAAACATTATTAGTGGTAACTTCGGCAATATTTCCTTTTAATACATTATTAACAGTCTCGAAACCTTCCCCAAAGAGAGGTGGAATAAAAAACACAATAATCCCTATTATAACACCTCCAATTATTAATCGCTTGTATGGATTTTTAAACCGTTTAAAAAATGCATCAACAGCAAAATACATTTTGCTAAAGTAAATTGAAGCAATTGCAGAAGATATGCCAAGAAGGATATAAAATAAAACATCATTCAATTCAAATTTATCTTGTATTTGAAAATGGAGCAATACATCATCCCCAAAAAAGAAATATGAGGTTAATATTGCTGAAATAGAAGCTAATAATAAAGGCATCATTGAAGCAATAGTTAGCTCTAAACTAAAAATTTCTACAGCAAATATAATGGCAGCAATAGGTGCTTTAAATATTGAGGACATTGCTCCAGCTGCTGCACAACCAATAAGTAATGTTCTTGCTGTTTGATTTAAGTGAAATAAACGCGCAAAATTAGAGCCTAAAGCTGCTCCTGTAGCAACAGTAGGACCTTCCAGTCCAACAGAGCCTCCAAATCCAACAGTTAATGGAGCTGTTATTAAAGAAGCCCACATTTGATACCTAGGCATAATTCCTTTTTGTTTTGAAATAGCATATAAGGTAGAAGGAATTCCGTGACCAACTTTTTTATTTATTATATATTTTATGGTAAGGAAAACAAACACTAAACCTATAATTGGGAATATAAAATAAAACACATGATGAATATCTTTTATAAATCCACCTTCAAGTAATTTCTGAATAAAATGTGTTAAGTTTTTTAAAGCGACCGCTCCAAGACCAGCTAACAAGCCAATTACTACACTTAAGATATAAATAAACTGCCTGTCAGGAATGTGTTTATATTTCCAAATTAAAAAGCGAGTTAATAGTGTTTTTTTTGGCATTTCATAAAGCTACTAAAAAATTCTGCAAGTTTCAGGGCTTAATATTTAAGATTTTAAGTTTAGTCGTAAACTTAATTCTTCTAATTGTGTATTATCAATTTGCGATGGAGCGTCTATCATAATATCGCGACCTGAATTGTTTTTAGGGAAAGCAATAAAATCACGAATGGTTTCTTGACCACCAAGTATTGCTACCAATCTATCTAAACCGAAAGCAAGTCCACCATGTGGAGGAGCACCATACTCGAAAGCGTTCATTAAAAACCCAAATTGAGCTTTAGCTTCTTCTTTGGTAAACCCTAAATAATCAAACATTAAAGCTTGGGTTTCTTTATCATGAATTCTTATTGATCCACCACCAATTTCATTTCCATTTAAAACTAAATCGTAAGCATTGGCTTTTACATCTCCTGGGCTGGTTTTTAATAATTCAATTTGACCTGGTTTTGGTGATGTAAATGGATGGTGCATTGCATGATAGCGCTCAGTATCTTCATCCCATTCTAAAAGCGGAAAATCTACAACCCAAAGTGGTGCAAACTCTTTAGGATTACGCAAGTCTAAACGTTCTGCTAATTCCATACGCAAAGCACTTAATTGTGCTCGCACTTTATTTTTTTCTCCTGAAAGCACACAAATTAAATCGCCTGATTTTGCTCGAGTTTTTTCTGCCCATTTAACTAAATCCTCTTGATCGTAAAATTTATCGATAGAAGATTTGTAGGTTCCGTCTTCTTTACAACGTACATAAATCATTCCTAAAGCTCCAACTTGAGGACGTTTAATCCAGTCAATTAATTTGTCTATTTCTTTTCTACTGTATGAATTTCCTCCTGGAACAGCAATACCAACTACTAATTCTGCTTGATTAAAAACGTTAAAATCTTTGTGTTGTGTAAAAGGGTTGAGTTCACCAAATTCCATCCCAAAACGAATATCAGGTTTGTCATTTCCATAACGTTGCATAGCTTCATCGTATGTCATTCTAGGAAATTTATCAATCTCTACACCATTAACTTCTTTTAATAAATGGCGTGTCAATCCTTCAAAGGCATTTAAAATATCTTCCTGTTCAACAAACGCCATTTCACAATCTATTTGAGTAAATTCCGGCTGTCTGTCTGCTCTTAAATCTTCATCCCTAAAACATTTTACGATCTGAAAATATTTGTCCAAACCACCAATCATAAGTAATTGCTTAAAGGTTTGTGGTGATTGTGGTAATGCGTAAAACTGACCTTCATTCATACGAGAAGGGACTATAAAATCGCGGGCTCCTTCTGGCGTAGATTTTATTAAATAAGGTGTTTCTACTTCAATAAAACCTTCATTCGACAAATAATTGCGAACATGTTGAATAACTTTATGACGAAATATTAAATTGTTTTTAACAGGGTTTCGTCTAATATCTAAATAGCGATATTTCATACGCAGCTCTTCTCCACCATCAGTATCATCTTCGATTGTAAAAGGAGGTGTTAACGCTTCGTTTAAGACAATTAATTCTGTAACTAAAATTTCGATATCTCCAGTAGGAAGGTTAGGATTTTTAGAAGTACGCTTAATAACCGTTCCAGTTACTTGAATTACAAATTCCCTTCCAAGTGATTTAGCCTGCTCCATTATTGATTGAGACGAGCGTTCTTCATCAAAAATAAGTTGCGTAATACCATAGCGATCACGAAGGTCTATCCAAATCATAAATCCTTTATCACGAGTTTTTTGTACCCAACCAGAAAGAGTTACTTCTTTATTGATATGTGAATTTCTTAATTCACCACAAGTATGGCTTCTGAACATAGTTGTTGAAATAGTTAAGATGCAAATTTAAGGAAATAGTGATTAGATATATTGAATAATAACCATTTTTTAAACATTTTTGTAATTAACAAGATGTTTTAATATAATACTATTTTTTGCAAAATAATTGATTGAATATTAATGATTTAGTAAAAAAATCAACAAAAATTGTTGAATTTAACAAATTTTTTAGTTTTTTTGTGGAAACAGATAAAAATAAAACTATGGTTAAAAATTACTTAATTCTCTTGATGTTCTTTTTTGGAATGTCAAGTTTTGTTGTGGCTCAAGAAGTCACAGGTACAGTTTTAGATGATTCATCTCAACCGTTACCAGGAGTTTCAATTATTATTAAAGGAACTTCAACAGGAACCACATCAGACTTTGATGGAAACTTTTCTATTAGTGCAAGCGATGGAGATGTATTGGTATTTTCTTACGTTGGCTACGACACACAAGAAATTACTGTTAGTGGAAGTGTTGTGAATGTAACTATGCAAGCTGGAGTCGCTTTAGACGAAATAGTATTGTTAGGTTCTCGTAATAAAAATAGAACTGCAGTTGACACTCCTGTCCCAGTAGATGTATTAGATATAGCCGAATTAACTCGAGCTGCGCCTCAAGTTTCTGTTAATCAGATTCTTAATTATGCTGCGCCTTCATTTACGTCTAATACACAAACAATTTCAGATGGTACCGATCACATTGATCCTGCTTCTTTAAGAGGGCTAGGTCCAGACCAAGTATTGGTATTAATTAATGGTAAGAGACGTCATAAGTCTTCTTTAGTAAATGTAAATGGAACTTTTGGCAGAGGTAGTGTTGGTACAGATATGAATGCTATTCCTGCACACGCTATTGATAGAATTGAAATTTTACGTGATGGTGCTGCCGCTCAATATGGCTCTGATGCTATTGCTGGTGTTATCAACATTGTTCTAAAGAAAAGTACTGATTTAAATGTTGTTTTGCACACAGGGTCAAATTTCACTAAAGTAAAAGATGAATTAAGAGGGACAAGCAAAAATGTAACTGATGGTGAAAGATTAGGTGTTGCTTTAAACTATGGGCTGCCTATTGGAGACAATGGTGGTTTCATCAACTTTACGGGGTCTTTTGATTTCAGAGGAAGAACAAATAGAATGCTTGAATGGGAAGGTGGTATTTTTAATAATTATAATGCGGTTGAACGTGTTGCTAGAGATGCAGGTTATGATGTTACTCAATTATTAGATGATGACACCGATGATATTTTTCAATTTGCTGGAGCAGCTGGTATTTCTTTAACAGGAAGTGAAACCTTAAGTGAGTTACAAGACATAATGGGATTAGATGCCACTAATTCAGAATTAGCAGCTAGAGGTTTAGAACGTAGCGACTTTAATATGAATGTAGGGCAATCAAGATTAAGAAATGCCCAATTTTTTGCTAATATGAGTATTCCAGTTGGTGAGGAAGCGGAGCTTTACGCTTTTGGAGGTTTAGGATTTAGAAATGGAGAAGCTACAGGGTTTTATAGATTACCAAGCCAAAATAGAACCTATACACCTGCTTATCCTAACGGATTTTTACCTCAAATACATTCTAGTATTGATGATAAATCATTAGCAGTAGGGATTAAAGGTAAATTAGGAGATTGGGATGCTGATTTTTCTAATACTTGGGGACAAAATTCTTTTGGTTTTAATATTAGAAATTCATTTAATGCCTCTCAACAAAATGCTTCTCCATTTGAGGCTAATGCAGGAGGATTTGCTTATACAGAGAATACAGTAAATTTTGATTTAAGTAGATATTATGAAGATGTAATGTCGGGTTTAAACCTAGCATTCGGTGCAGAATATAGATTAGAAAATTACGAAATTTTTGCTGGTATTATAAACTCTTATGCACAATATAATACTGATGGAAATGTGCATGACCCAACGGATCCTGATTCAGAAGTTCCAACCGATTTTTTAGGTAATTTAAGACCTGGAGGAATTCAAGTATTTCCTGGATTTAGCCCAGCGAATGAATTGAGTGAATATAGAAATTCAATTGCGCTTTATGCTGATGTAGAAGCAGACTTTAGTGAGTCATTTTTAGCTACTGCTGCTGTGAGATATGAAAATTTCTCCGATTTTGGAGGTACTTTAAACGGGAAAGTATCGTTTAGAATTAAAGCAAGCGATAATTTTAATATTAGAGGTGGTTTACAAACGGGTTTCCGTGCACCATCATTACATCAAATACATTTTAATTCAACTTCTACTATTTTTGTAGATGGCGTTCCTTTTGAAGTAGGTGTGTTTTCTAATACATCTAGAATAGCTAGAGTTTTAGGTATTGATCAGTTAAAAGAGGAAACTTCTTTTGGAGGAACATTAGGATTTACAGCTAATATTCCAGATGCCAATTTAAAAGTAACAATAGATGGATATATTACTACTATAGATGATCGAGTAATAGAAACAGGTCAATTTACTGATGGAGGTAACTCAGAATTAGCTGCACTTTTTGCACAAGCAAATGCAAGTAGAGCTGGATTTTTTGCTAATGCAGTAGATACAAAAACGAGCGGTATAGACGTTGTGTTAAATCATAAAGATAACATAAGTGATAAAGTAAGTATTACAAATACTTTAGCATTTACGTTTTCAGACACTTCAATTGAAGCCGTAAATGTTCCAGATGCAATTGCAGATGCAGGATTAACAGATACTTATTTCGATCCAACAAGTAGAATTTATATTGAAGGTGCAGTACCAAGAGTTAAAGGAAACTTATCTCACAATTTAGGTGTTGGTGAAAAGTGGAATATCTTTTTGCGTAATGCTTATTTTGGTGAAGTTACTGAAGCAACAAATAATGCTACACCAGCAGATTATGGTGGTAAAGTGGTTACCGATTTGAGCTTTGGATATCAATTAGGAGAAAACACAAGATTTACTTTTGGAGCAAACAACTTGTTTGATGTTTATTCTGATCCAACTCCTGAAGCATTTAGATCTTCAGGTAGATTTATTTATTCAAGACGTTCTCAACAATTTGGAACAAATGGGCGTCATCTATTTGCAAGGCTAAGTTTTACTATCAAATAGATATAGATTTAATAAATTTAAAAGGGTTGTAATTTTTACAACCCTTTTTTTATAATTTTGTTTCAATGATACAAATTAATAAAAATATATTATTACTAAAGCCTTCAGCGACTTTGGCTATTAATCAAAAAGTACAAACGTTGCGAAGTAATAACGTTAACGTTTTTCATTTTGGGTTTGGGCAATCTCCTTTTCCTATTCACGAATCTATTGTTGATGCATTAAGAGATAATGCAAAAAATAATTATTACTTACCTACAATAGGTTTAGAAACATTAAGACAAAATATAAGTGAATTTTTATTAAAGCATCAAAACATTATAGCAGACAGTAATTTTATTTATATAGGACCAGGAAGCAAAGATCTTTTATATCAAACCATGTTAGTTTTAGAAAGCACTTTTTTAATTCCCAAAGGAAGTTGGGTAAGCTATGGTCCACAAATTAATTCTACAAATGGACGCTATGTAATTTTGGAAACCGATTTAGAGAGTAGTTTTAAACTCTCTTCAAAAACGTTAAAAGCTTATTGCAAATCTAATCCAAATCAGCAAAAAACATTAATATTAAATTCACCTAATAATCCAACAGGAGCCGTTTACACAAATAAAGAATTAGAAATTTTAGCAGAAGTTTGTAGAGAAAATGATATTATTGTGCTCTCTGATGAAATTTATTCTCAAATAAATTTTAATGAAGATTTTTCTCCAAGTATTTCAAAGTTTTATCCCGAAAAAACAATTGTTTTTGGTGGATTAAGCAAAGTATTTTCAGCAGGAGGCTATCGTTTAGGGTTTATGGCTTTGCCAAAAGAATTACATTTTTTACACAACACATATCGCTCCATTTTTAGTGAAACTTTTAGTGCAGTATCTTCGCCAATACAATATGCTGCAATTAAGGCCTTTAAAATGGAAGGCGACATTAAAAATTATATTAAAGACTGTTCAATAATTTTAAAAGAAGTATCAAACTATATTACTTTAAAACTAAAGCAAGTAAATATTGAATGCACTAACTCTCAAGGTGCTTTTTATATAATGATTGGATTTAACAATTTTAAAGGACAAATAAATGCTTTAGGGATTTATACAAGTGAGCAGTTAGCTAATTATTTGCTTAATAATTTTAAAACAGCACTTTTACCAGCATCAGATTTTTATTTCCCTGAAAACGAATTGTTTTTTAGATTGGCTTTTGTAGATTTTGATGGACAAAAAGTTATGAGAGCATATAATAACAGACCATATATTAATGAGGACTTTCTTCAAAAGTATTGCCCAAATATATTTGGAGGAGTTAATAAAATTTTAGAATTTGTAATGAAATTATCTTAAAAGGAAACACTTAAACTACACAAAAGTTATGTTAAATGTTCTAGCTAATTAGATTTTGAATAGCAAAATGTAATTCTCTGCATTAATTTTATATCTCACTAATTATAGAACTACATTATATCTAAAACCCCGTCTTTTAAAAGCAATAAATAGAATATATAAAGGTTGATTTTTCTTTCTTTTTATTCAGATTAATTTTACATATGCTGCAAAAAACTTTAGCTAATTTTTGAAATTAACGTATTTTTTTAGTTACTTTAAAAAAACTAAAACAAAAATTATGTTAAAAAATTACTTAATCCTTTTGATATTCTGTTTTGGAATATCAAATTTTATGAACGCACAAACAGTTTCAGGTACTGTTTTAGATGATTCATCTCAGCCGTTGCCAGGAGTTACTGTTGTAGTCAAAGGGACAACAACAGGAGCAGTATCTGATTTTGATGGGAACTTTTCTATTAGCGCAAGCAATGGAGATGTATTAGTATTTTCTTATGTTGGCTTTAACACACAAGAAGTAACAGTTAGTGGAAGTAGAGTAAATATAACTATGAAAGCTGGTGTAGCTCTTGATGAAATTATTTTAGTTGGGAATAGAGCTAAGCCTAGAACAATTTTAGACTCCCCTGTCCCAGTTGATAATATTAGTGTTGCAGAATTGAGAAGTACTGGACAACCTACGGTTGATAAAATGTTGACTTATAAAGTGCCTTCATTCAATTCAACTAATCAAACAATTTCTGATGCAACAGCCCATTTTGATCCAGCAGACTTAAGAGGTTTAGGGCCAAGTAGAACTTTGGTGTTGGTTAATGGAAAACGTAAAAACCAAAGTGCTTTGGTTTATATTAACGACACTCCAGGTAAAGGAGAAGTTGGAGTAGATTTAAAAAGTATTCCAGCTGCAGCTATCGAAAGAATAGAAGTGTTACGTGATGGTGCTTCGGCTCAATACGGATCAGATGCGATTGCAGGTGTAATCAACATGGTATTAAAACGAGATGTGGAATATACTACTGTAAATGTTGCTACAGGAATTACAACAGAAGGGGATGGATTTACTTTTAGTGCAGATGTAAATACAGCTCTTAAAGCTGGAGATAATGGAGAATATATAAATTTGACTTTTGCCTATTATGAGCAAGAAGAAACAAATAGAGCTGGTACACCTGGGGAAGACGTGCTTTTTGGAGTACTTGCAGATGATCCTACTTGGGGATCATGGTTATCTGCTAATCCAGATTTAGGAATGACTGTTGGACAGCCTGAAATAAAGAAATTAGATGCATTTTTTAATGCAGGGATTCCTTTTAAAAATGGTAAAGGAGAGTTTTACACTTTTGGAGGTGTAACATATAGAACAGGCAAAAGCTTTGCACTATACAGAGTTCCTTATTGGATTCCAGACACTTTTAATTTATTACACGAAGCTGGAACTACATATCAAGGGTTTCAACCAACTTTTGAAACTAAAATATTAGATAATAATTTCACTGTTGGTGCTAAATGGGAAATGCACGGATTTAATGTAGATTTAAGTGGAACTCATGGTAGAAATGCTGTGGATTATGAAGTTAATAATAGTATTAATCTAGATTTGGGAGCAAGTAGCCCAACTTCTTTCGATGTTGGAGCTTACACGTTTAGCAATACACTTGCCAATTTAGATATTTCAAGAAGTTTCGATCAAGTAAACATAGCTTTTGGCGCAGAAATTAAATCAGAACGATTTACTGCTGAAGCTGGAGAACCAGATTCTTATTTTGGAGGTGGAGTACAATCTTTTCCTGGATTACAACCAAGTAATGCAGTAAGAGCAACAAGAGATAATTACGGAGTATATGCAGATTTAGAGTGGGAACCAACTGAAGAGTTTTTAATTGGTGGCGCTATAAGATATGAAGATTTTAGCGACTTTGGTGACAATACATCATGGAAAATTAATGCACGTTATAAATTAGGAGATAACCAAGGCGCTATTAGAGCATCTTTAAGCACTGGATTTAGAGCACCATCATTACACCAAATTTATTTAAGTAATATACAAACTTTGGTTTCTGGAGGGACAGTGTCAAATCAAGGTACCTTTAGCAATGTAGATCCTATTATTAGAGAAGGATTAGGAGTCCCTCAATTAACTGCTGAAACTTCTAATAATATTTCTGCTGGAATTACCTATAAACCAGTTCCTAATTTATCATTATCCGTAGATTTTTATAATGTAACGGTTGATGACCGTGTTTTATTTACTGGAGAGATTGGATTCGATGGAGACGCAGGAACAACAAACCCTGTTGAGCAAATTTTGTTAGACAATTCAATTACGAGTTTAAAATTCTTTGTAAATGCCGTTAACACTAAAACTACTGGAGTAGATGTTGTAGTTAATTATAGAAATATAGAATTGGGCAATGGTACTTTGGCAGCTACTTTGGCAGCAAACTTTAATGAAACAAAAATTGAAGGTCAGATAGATACGCCTCAGTTATTGGCAGCAAATGGATATGAAATCTTTAACCGTAAAGAGCAATCTAGAATTATATCTGCTAGACCAAAATCTAAAATACTTTTAGGATTAGATTATAACATTAATAAATTTAATTTCTTCCTAAACAATACTTATTTTGGTGAAGTAACTTGGCAACATGCTACTGACCCTTCAAAAGATCAAACATTTTCAGGAAAGATTATTACGGATTTAGTTATTAATTATGAGATTTCTAATAAATTCTCTATCTATGCTTCAGCTAATAATTTATTAAATGTATATCCAGATGTTATTGATACAAAAGGAGATGTTGTTACAGACCTAGGAGGACGTTTTAAATATCCTTGGGAAGTAAACCAATTTGGCTTTAATGGAACAGTCTTAAATGGAGGAATTACCTTTAAATTCTAAAGGAATTTCTATTTACTCATTCAAAAAAACCGAAGCAATCTTGCTTCGGTTTTTTAGTTTCTAGGCTTCACTTAAAACCGTTTTAGGAGCCATCTTTTCTTTTAGCCACATTTTAAACTTGGTAATTAGGAAGAATAGAATTGGTACAATAATAAGAGTAAGGAAAGTTGCAATAATTAAACCATAGATTACTGTTTTTGCTAAAGGTCCCCAAAAAATAACATTATCTCCACCAAAGTATATATTAGGGTTAAATTCGCTAAACAATGTATAGAAATTAATATTAAATCCAATGGAAAGTGGAATTAACCCTAAAATAGTTGTAATAGCAGTTAATAGTACAGGACGCAGACGAGCTTTTCCTCCTTTTACTATAGCTTCAAACAAAGTGTTTTTATCTACATATTCATAATCATCAAGATTATGTTCTACTTTTTTTCTGTCAATTAAAAGCTGTGTGTAATCTAAAAGGACGACACCATTATTTACCACAATTCCTGCTAATGCAATAATTCCCATCATGGTCATCATTATAACAAAAGGAGCTCCAGAAATCATTAATCCACCAAAAACACCAATGAGGCTTAAAAAAATGGCGAGCATAATAATTGCTGGTTTTGAAACAGAATTAAACTGAAATATTAAGATGAAAAAGATTAAACTTAAACCTTTAAAAAAAGCTCCCATTAAAAAATTCATTTGCTTCTTTTCTTCTTCAATTTGCCCAGTATAATCTATTTTTACAGTATTAGATTTTTCTGTGAAACCACTCATTTCATTTTGAATTACAGAAACAATGGCTCCAGCATCTGTATAACCTGGAGTTAAGGCAGAATACACTGTAACTACACGTTTAACGTCTTTATGTTTAATTGCGCTAAAGCCAGAAATATTTTTTTGTTTTGCAACAGCAGAAACAGGAACCTCTTTTATTTTACCTGATGCTTGATCTCTAAATGTGATTTTCTGATTAAAAATAGCACTTGTATTGTATCTATTTTCTTCATTAAATCGCACATAAATATCGTAATCTTCTCCAGCTTCTTTATAAATTCCAGCTTTTGAGCCAAAGATAGAATTACGCAACTGTTGTCCAACTTGACCAGCGCTAATACCTAGTTCTCCTGCTTTTTCTCTGTCCACAACTACTTGCATCGATGGTTTAGACTTGTTGACATCTATCTTAAGTTCATCTATTCCAGAAATATTTTTAGAGTTGATAAAATCACGCATTTTTTCGGCAGTAGCAATTAATTCATTATAATCGTTTCCTTCCAATTCAATATTAATTGGGTAGCCTTGAGGAGGACCTGCTGCATCTTTTTCTACACTAATAGCAACACCTGGATATACATCTTTTAAATCCTCTCTAATTTTTTTTAATAAGCCTGCACTTTTTACACCTTTTCTGTATTTATACTCACGCATGGAAGCTGTTATTTTACCTCTATGTGGCATTTCTGTAACAGCAGCATCAGTTTGTGGATTCCCAGCACCTTCACCAACTTGAGATACTGCACTTTCTGTCATGAAATTATAATCTCCATCTTTATATTCTTCAGCGTTAATTATACGATAGACTCTTTTTTCAATATCTTCAGTTATTGTATTTGTTTTTTCAATATCTGTACCTTGAGGATATTCTATATAAACTATAATTTGATTGGGCTGATTGTCTGGGAAAAATTCTATTTTGGTACGTTGACTGGCAACTGATGCGCCAAAACTCCAAAAGGCTATAAATAATAAAAGAAAAGTCCCAATAGTGACTGCATAAGGCTTCCAACCTTTTAAAGCACCTCTCAATATTTTTTCGTAAAAACGCTCTAATTTGGGCAAGCTGTTTTTTTGAAAAGAATTTGCTGCATTTCGTAATATTAATCTATATATCCAAAGCATAATTGCTGTAACAATCATTATGCTGCCTAAAGCTCTGTATTCGCCTCCGAAAATTAAGATTAATAATCCAAATACAGTCATTATAGCCGAAATACTAATAATGCGTTTTAGAGGCATTTCTTTATCTTCTATCCGCATGAATTGCGAAACCATTACCGAATTGAAAAAGATAGCAACAAATAAAGAAGATCCTAAAACTACTGAAAGTGTTATAGGAAAATATATCATGAATTCTCCCATCATTCCAGGCCACATACCCAAAGGTATAAATGCTGCAATTGTTGTAGCTGTTGAAATTATGATTGGAAACGCTATTTCACTAATTCCTTTTTTAGCAGCTGCAATTCGGCTTAAACCTTCTTTGTCCATTAAACGATACACGTTTTCAACTACAACAATACCATTATCTACCAACATACCAAGCCCCATTATTAAACCAAACAGAATCATTGTATTCATGGTATAGCCCAGAGCATTAAGTATCATTAATGACATAAACATCGACATTGGAATTGCAAACCCAACAAATAGTGCATTTTTAAGACCTAAAAAGAACATTAACACTAGAACTACTAAAATAATCCCAAAGATGATATTGTTTACTAAATCATCAACTTGAGCAATGGTTTTTGAAGATTGATCGTTAGTAATAGTTACTTTTAGGTTTGGAGGGAATACATTTTTAATAGCATGAGCTTTAATTTCTTCAATTTTTTCGGCTGCAGCAACCATGTTTTTTCCAGCACGTTTTTTTACATCTAACATGACAACTCTATCTCCAAATTCGCGCGCATAAGTAGTGCGTTCTTTTTCTTTAAAAGCCACTTCTGCAACATCTTTTAAGTAAATAGGACTATTATTTTCTGACTTTACAACAAAATTCTCAAGTTGTTCAGGGTTTTCAATTTCGCCTAGTATTCTAATAGTACGACGTTGTCCGCTTGCTATTAAATTACCAGCAGACATTGTTGTGTTTCCGTTTTGAATGGCTCCTATAATATCGCTAAAACTAACTTTAGCAGCCATCATTTTATAGATATCTACAGCAACTTCTACCTCTTTGTCTTGAGCACCACGAATATCTGCTTGTTTAATTTCTGGTAAATCTTCAATTTCATCTTGAAGATATTCGGCAAACTCTTTAAGTTTTTCAACTGGATAATCGCCAGAAATGTTAATGTTAAGAATTGGCATTTCTTCAGAAAAATTCAAATCAAATACATTAGGTTCTACTTTTGCGCTATTAAATGTTGGCCAATCTTCGTTTGAAGTTTCTGTATCTACCTCGTCTTTTACTTTTTGTTTAGCATCATCTACAGTTATATTCTCATCAAATTCTACAATAATCATTGAAAAATCTTCTTGCGAAGTTGACGTAATTTCTACAACATTGCTTACTGTTTTTAGTTTGTCTTCTAAAGGATTGGTTATTAATTTTTCTATGTCTTCGGCAGTATTTCCTGGGAATACTGAGTTGATATAAATTTTGGTTTCTTTTACTTCTGGAAAACTCTCTCTTGGCATACTAAAATATGCTGAAATACCTGAAAATAATATTAAAACCATTAGTACATAAATGGTGGTTTTATTATTTATTGCCCAAGATGATAATCCAAATTCTTTATCTAATTTTCTTTGTTGCTTCGTCATAATCAATAAGCTTATTTATTTTCAACTTGAACTGTTTGCCCTTCTTCTACTCTTCTTGCACCTTCTTGTATAATTTCTGCGCCATGAACAATTCCGCTTAAAACTTCAATAACATCTCCTTGCGTTTTTCCAGTTTTAATAATTGCTTTTTGAGCTACACCTTGGTTATTCTCTTTTTTGTCTTTTATAACATAGATATATTGTTGACCATTTGCATCTTCCGAAATAATACTTTGAGGAATTAGCAGTGCTCTTTCATTAGTATAATCGTTAATCTTTAGCTTAGCAGTAAGGTTTGGTTTGATACTTTTATCTTTATTAGGTATAGCAATTTCTACTTTAAAGGTTCTGTTGGCAGGATTGATATAATCTCCTGCTTGACGTACTTTAGCATAAACTGTTTTTCCTAAAACAGGAAAGTTAACTTCTACTTTTTTGTTTTTTGTTATACTAGACACGTAACTTTCAGGCACATTGGTTTCAATATACATATTGTTAAGATTAACAATGCGCATAAGTTGAGATTGCCCTGGAGCAACAACACTTCCTTGTTCAGAAATTACATCGTCTATTGTTCCAGTGAAAGGCGCTTTAACTATGGTTTTGTCTAATTGAATTTGTATTTGATTTACGGCTTGTTGCTGTGCTTCGTAATTAGATTTAGCTTGTAAGTATTGTAACTCACTTCCAATATTTTGATTCCATAAACGTTCCTGACGTTCAAAAGTGGTTTTTGCTAAATCTGTCTGGATTTGTAATTGTGCTAATTGTTGGCTTAATCCACCATCATCGATTTTTGCTAAAGTTTGTCCTTTGCTTACACGTTGTCCCTCTTTTACGTAAACTTTGATAAGGATTCCTGCATATTCGGGATAAATTACTAAAAGATCTTTTGTGCTTACGTTGCCTTGTAATTCTAAATAGTGATAAAACACTTCTTCTTTTGCAATAAAAGTCGAAATTAAAGGCACTCTTTTGGTAGTGTCTAACTCTTCTATTTTTTCTTCTAGCAGATTTAGTTGTCCTACAATTTTTATTTCTTCCGAAATTAGCTGTTCCTTTTTGGCTCTAATTTCTTCTAAATTGTTTGTAGCAATTACGGCTTCTACAGATTTTTTCTTATCTGCTCCACAAGACGAAAGAATTAAAGCAAGGATTATTATTGTATATATATTTTTCATAATGATTCGGTTTCGTATTAGTTAATTGTATTTAATATTGTTTCCAGTTCGGCTTTTTTAGTAATTACATTTAGCATAGCTTGTAAATAGTCTTGTTGTGAGGTGTAAAGTTGTGTTTGTGCTTGACGTAAATCGAAGCTTGTAGAAATGCCTTCAAAGAATTTTGTTTGATTCTTTTTTTCGATACGCTGTGCAAGATTTAAATTTTGCTTTGCTGTTTCGTATTGCTGGATAGCAAATTCATAATTGCTTTTTCCAGTTGCTATTAGGAGTTTTAATTGCTGTTCGGTTTCAGTAAGATTGTCTTCAGATTTTTCCAGTTCTATTTTTGCACGTTGTGTTGCAGCGTGTCTTCCAAAAGAACTAAAAATAGGTATGTTCAAACTAACTCCCATTAGTGATGAACCAAACCATTTTTGTTCATTTTTTAAAAATGTGAAATTTTCGCTATTTCCAGCATAGCTTCCGTTAATAAAAGCACTTAAACTAGGTAATGCCTTGCTTTTTTCGAGTTTAAGCAATAGTTCTTTTGAGCGTTTGTCGTTTTTAGCTATTTTATAATCTATCGTACTTTCAACGTTTTCTTCAATAGTTATTAACCCTAAATCTATGTGAGTTATTGTTAATTGATTTAGATCTTCGGTTAAAATTGTATTGGTATTAATATCATTACCTAAAGTAATATTAAACATTTTGATGGCTAAATTTTTTAAGCGTTTGGTTTGATTCAGGCTGTTGTTTATGCTAGATAATGTAATTTGAAGTTGTTCTACATCTTCTTCTTCGGTCAAACCGTTTTCGTAAATTTTTTGAGTTTCGTACAGGTTTTTTTCGAGAACAGCTTTGTTATTCTTTAAAATACTTACGCTCTCTTGAGCTAAAAGCACATTTCCATAGGCATTAATTACTGCTTTTCTAATTTCTAAATCTGTTTTTTCTTTTGCATTTTTAGAAATTTCCAGAAAAACTTTAGCTGATTGTAAGCCTACCAAATACGAACCATCAAAGAGCAATTGTTCTAATGTTGCCGTTGCATTCATGGTTTTTGTTGTGCCAAATGCCACTTCAGCAAATTCACCTTGATTTCCTCCAAAAAACTCCGCCGGAATTAAAGACACTTGTTGTTTTAACCAGTTATTGTATTCTATTTTTGCACTTATTTGTGGTAAACCTGTAGCTGTGGTTTCCCACTTGCGTTGTTTTGCAGATTCAATATTTCTCGCTGCATTTTTTGCAGACCTATTATTTTCTAAAGCATAATCTATGGCTTCTTGTAAGGAGAAACTTTGTGTGTCTTCTTGTGAAAAACCTACAATAGAAATTAATAAACTAAATATTATTATTAGTTCTTTTGTCATTATTTATAATTGATTTGAGTTTGTTATTTGGTTTAATAAGTCTAATCCTTTTGGAGTGCAAACTCCTCTTAAGTGATATTCTAGATAATATCCCATAAGTGTTTTTATCGAAAATAATTCATCAGGAAAAAGATCTTTGTCTTTAATAGAGATAATTCCGCTAAAGTAAATTCTTGCTATAAACTGAATATCTATAGTTTCTCTATATAGACCTAATTTTATGCCTCGTTCTAAATTCTCTAACACGCAATCTTTCATAACTTCAAATTGCTTGTTTTTTAGAGTCATGTATATTTTTGGATAGTATTTTTGTAACTGATATTGAGGGGAAGATTTTTCGTCTTTAAGATGCTCCATTACAAATGCCTTGATATCATATATCTCTTCAATAGGATTTTTCTCTAAAGCACAAATGCAATCAATTCCATGAGATATAAGATTAAACATATACATGGTTGTAGCTTCTACTAGCTTGGTTTTATTTTCAAAATGCAGATAAATGGTTTTTTTAGAAATCCCCATTTTATTAGCGATATCATCCATTGTTACGCTTTTAAAACCAAGTGTGATAAATAAATCGGTTGCCTTATGTAATATTTCGTTTTTCATAAGAATGGACAAAACTACAACAGGAAACTTTAAAAACCAAAAAAGTTTCCAAAGTTTTAGGAATCTTTTAACATTTAATCTTTAGTAGCAGATAGATAATGATATCAATTACATTATTTTTGTGTTATGCAAACAATTGAAACGTATCAAAAGATTTTTTTAGAATATTTAGAGCAATTCGTTGAAGATAAAGAACCAAAAAACTTATACCAACCCATTAGCTATATTCTAAAGTTAGGAGGAAAGCGTTTTCGTCCTGTCTTAACATTAATAACTACAGAGATTTTTGATGCGGATTATAAAAAAGCTTTAAATGCAGCTTTGGCTATTGAGGTCTTTCATAATTTTTCATTACTACATGATGATATAATGGATGCTGCTCCTTTACGTCGAGGAAAGAAAACTGTTCATGAGAAATGGAACTTAAATACAGGAATTCTATCTGGAGATACAATGTTGATAATGGCATACCAATTATTTGAGAACTATGAAGCCAATACGTTCCAATCTTTAGCAAAGTTATTTAGTAAAACGGCTTTACAAGTTTGTGAAGGACAGCAAAATGATATTGATTTTGAAACTAGAAATGATGTAACAATTATTGAGTATTTAACAATGATTGAATATAAAACAGCAGTATTGATTGCTGCAGCAATGCAAATGGGAGCCATTGTTGCAAACACATCTAAAGTGGAGCAAAACAGTATTTATGAATTTGGTAAAAATTTAGGAATTGCTTTTCAATTACAAGACGATTATTTAGATGTTTTTGGTAATCCTGAAGCTTTCGGAAAACAAGTTGGAGGTGATATTATTGAAAACAAAAAAACGTATTTATTCCTTAAGACATTAGAGTTTTCTAACGAAGATGAGAAACTTCAGTTGCAGAATTTATTTAGTATTCAGTCTGAAAATAATGCTGATAAAATAGAAAAGGTAAAACAACTTTTTATTTCGAGTGGTTCAGATGAAGCCACAAAAAACGCCATTGAAGATTATACGCAAAAGGCTTTTTCTGTATTAGAAACTCTTAATATTAAAGAAGAGAGAAAAATTATTTTAAGACAGTTTGGAGAATATTTGATGAATAGAAAAGTTTAACTACTGTAATGCAAGTTCCATCTACATTTGAAGATTTAGTACAACAAGCTTCAAAAGAAGAATTGTACCAAAAATTAATACTTCAACTTAACAAAGACTTTTTATATGCAAATATTGATTTAAATTTCAATGAAGATATATTGCCATCAAGTTTAAAATTAATACTACACGAAACGATTTATAAACTCTTACAAGAGAAATTTGCAGACTACTTAAACTTGCTTTACATCATAGATGTTCCTGAAGAAAAAATCAAGCAACTAGACGGAAGCGACACTTTAAAACTATCGGAACAAGTTGCTTTTTTAATCTTGAAAAGAGAATGGCAAAAAGTGTGGTTAAGAAATAGATATTAGGTTTTAAAATGCTGAAAATAAATCTCAATAAGCTTTTGTAAATTTTTAATAATTTTTTTGCGCTCCTCACTATCAGTAGTATCTTTTAATACTGAAATCTCATCTAACATTGGCACTAAAACAACATGTAGTTGATTGTGAGACTCACCTTTCATAGTACAGTTTTTTATTACATAACTGGTTTGCTTTGATAGTGCTTCACCTAATTCAAAATAGTTTTTAGCATTGTTTGCAGTAAAGGCTTCGATTAGGGAATCCATATTTTTAATGCCAATATGTGTTTCTTTGTTTGCTAACCATTTTTTACCATTATCAAGGCTTAATTTTGTGGATTTATCAACAGTTACTTCTTCTGCTTCAGTTGTATTGGAATTGTTTATTTGAGTTTCATTTCTACAACTCATAAGTGACAATGCAAGAACGAATATAGTTAATAGCTTTATTTTCATAATTTGTATAAATAAATGCCCATTATGGGTTTAAAAATCTTTTCTATTGGATTTATATACTATTCTTAAAACTGGTAAAACAACCCAAACCGAAAGCATTATAATAGAAACAATTAAACCAAAATTTGTGCCGAAGAATTTTTTAAAAACTGCTCCAGTATAGCCTAATAAAGCCGAAATATCTAACTTCAAGAGAATGAGTGTTCTTGAGAGATCAATGGGATTAAGCATTGTGCCAAAAAGAGATAATTTATCTAATGGATAATCTTCAAAAAGAATTAAGGACATTAAAAATAAACCATCATAAATTACTGCTAAAAACAACCACAGTAAAATGGCATAACCAAAACCTTTAATTTTATTTTCGTTAGACAAAGCAATATTAAATGCTAATGCAGTAAATATAAAAGTTAAGAAAGTGCCTGTAATTAGCAATAATGAAAAATCCCAAATATCATTCGATTTAAATAAACCGTAAAACACAAAAGGAATTCCTAATCCTAATATTAAACTCATAGAAAGGGACAATGCAACACCCAAGTATTGTCCTAAAAATATTGACGACCGTTTTAAAGGTTGTGCTAATAACAGTTCAGTAAATTCTTTAGAATTGTAATAGTACATGACTCCAAAAATGGTTCCAATTAATGGAACAAGAACAATAATTACATTCATTAATGTAATGACTGCTTTTGATAAGTTGTTATTAAGAAATAATAACACAACTCCAAGAAGTAAATAAAAAATAAAATACACATAACTCCAACGGCTTCGCATTAAATCGTAAAAACTATATTTTAATATTTTAAGCATGATTATCTATTAATATTGATGCAATGGCGTGTTCAAAATCGGGTTGATTAGTTTTTGTTTTTAATTCGTTTATGGTTCCTTTAAAATAAATTTCTCCTTCTAAAATAAAAACAATTTCGTCTGATACTTCTTCAACAAAACTCATAATATGAGATGTTATTATAAGGGTTTTTCCTTTGGCTTTTTCAGTTTGAATAAGTTCTTTTAATCTTATTAACGAAATGGGGTCCAAACCAGTTGTAGGTTCGTCAAGTATTATTAAAGGGCTATCAAACATAAAAGTTAAAACGATATTCACTTTTTGCTTTGTTCCTCCCGAAAGGTTGCCCAATTTTTTGTTTAAAAAAGGCTCTAAATTAAAGAGCTTTATTAAACGTACATCTTCATTGGTGTTACCTCGTAAATCCTTTATCATTTTAATAAGCTCCTTAACCTTAAGGTTGCTGGGAAAGTTTGCAATTTGTGGTAAATAATCAATTTTACTTCTATATTCTGAATTGTGTTTTATATTTTTACCGAGTACAGTTATAGCACCTTTATTAGGAATAACCATTCCTAAAATAGTTTTTATAAGGGTTGTCTTTCCAGAGCCATTTGGTCCAAGAACAGCAAAAATACCACCTTCATTAATATTAAGGTCAATACCACTTAATACCACATTCTTGTTAAATTTTTTATGTAAATTTTCAACAGTTACCATTCTATTTTTTTTATTGAAGGGTTATTATCTAACAAATTATCTGGTGTAAAAACTGGTGATACTTTTTCAGAAAAATCAATAATATCTATAAACAAACTACGAAGCAATATAATAGTTTCTGGAGTGCGATTCACAATATAAGAAAATAATTTTACAGGTCTGTAGGGTACATCGCCAATACCATTTTTATCTAAATCGTAACCTGTATAATTGCTCCAATAGTTATTGTCGAAAATATTATCGTTAAGCTTACTGTTATAAGAAAGGTCAAAAGAATTATATAAAAAATTATTCTCAAAAAAAGTATTAGTATAACATGCTCCACGAACTTTCATAGCCCAACCATTTCTAATAAAATCATTGTTTTTATAATTAATTCGATTAGTACCTTCTATGTTAATTCCAATCGTATTCTCTTCAAAAGTGTTACCTATAATTTCGGCATCGTTTATTTCTTTTAAAAGCAATCCATAAGAAGCCGATCCCCAATTTTTTTTAAAAATGTTGTTATACATTTTTATTTTTTTTGAAAACATAACCGCTACACCTGCACCATTTTTTTCGAACGTATTATCTTGATAAATATCGTTGTTAGAAAACATAAAATGAAGTCCATAACGTATATTGCCTGTGCTTACATTATTAATAATATTACAGAAATCTGAAAATTCTAAATAAATGCCATCTCGCACACCTTGTACATAATTGTTTTCGATGTCTATGTTTTTGCTATACCATAATTGGATACCATTACCAGAATTATATTCTTGTATGGCATCACCAAGTATCGTATTATTAAGGATTTTTCCCTCTTTAGCTTTTTCTAAATAAATTCCGAAGAAAAGATTTTCAAGTTTTAAATTTTGAATAATAAAGTTTTTACTTTTTACGACACGAATTGCTGCATAATCTTCGATATAACTCGTTCCTACGTTTATGATATGAAACCCATCAACAGTAACATTGTCGGAATGAATTGTAATGATTTCTCCTTTATTTTCACCATCAATAACAGGATAATTTTCACCAATAAGAGTTAGAGGTTTGTCAATAATAATATTATATTCTTTGTAAGTGCCTTTTTTTACAACAATGGTATCAAAATCTTTGGCAATAACGATGGCTTCTTTTATTGAAGTGATGTTACAAGTTGCGCAAACCTCAATTGTTTCAGCTTTTACATTTAAAATCGAAGCACAGAAAACCACAACCAAAGAAACAATTATCTTTTTCATAAGCGCAAAGTACAATAAAATTATATTGAAGGTTTACTTGTTTTTTAAATGTGTTAAAAGTTCTTTCCAAGTATAGATTTTACCACTTTTTTCAGCTTGAGTTTTAAGAGCCTTTTCTTTACTTTTAAATGCTGAAAGAAAAGCTCCCATTGGGCTTGGTATATTTTCGCTAATTAAAAATGTAGCTTGAGTAGCGTCTATTAATACTTCAGGTTCTGTATAATTATTTGATAAGTATAAAGCTATGGATGAAGTATCAAATTCATCCATAAAATGTATCATACATTCGGTAGCATCAAACTTATATACTTTTCCTTTTGCGGTTACAATTTCGGCTGCATGAAGCTTATCTACAATTGTCATTTTGCAAAAATGACAACCATCAATACCATATTCTATAGCTTTAGGTTTTGCGTTACAGGCAATTAAAACCAATATGACAACTAGAACAACTATTAACTTTTTATTCATTATTTAGTTTTTCCTTTTTACCTATAAAATAAGAAACAAATGAAAATGCCATTCCTAATGCTAAAAAATATGCACCTAATCGAGGATAGGAATGTGCTTTAAAGTTAAGAATATCTTTTGAACCAAATAAAGGTGGTTGAAACCCCATAACAGTACCATCTGGATTAGTAAACTTCATGATAGCTTTTGGGTCTAGATTATGACCGTAATCGTGTTCCCAAAGGTAAAAGTCGTACAGTCCTGCAAGACTTAATACACACATTAAAATAAACCAATATAAAAACCATTTGTAATTAAATTTAAACCCAATTATAAGTCCAATAATTGTAGTTATAATAATTCCAGCTGGGAATATTTTAAATTCTGGAATAGCATCAGGAATATATTTCATGCCAACATAATGGTTCATTATATTAATGTTCTTAATATCATGAGGATTAGCATCAGCAAAATCATTTATATGAATATTCATACCTAAAGGAGTAGGATATTGAGGTGCTTCAAGAGTTATGTTCCATAAAGGAAATATAAATAATCCTAAAGGGAGTAATGCTGCTAACAACATTAACATTTTTGACTTTCTCATTTTCTTATTTTTCAGTTATTTAGATTTGCTTTCTTTAGGCTATAATAAGGTTAGTGAGAGTGATAAATGCATTATGAAACTCTACTACAAATATCGGATTTTTTTTCAAATAAAAAGCGGGAGAAACAACCAATTACTCCCGCCTTTTTAGGAAAATAAACACTAAAACAAAATTCTCCTAACTATTAATCTTTATATTATTAATCTTCTCCAAGAGACCATGATAATTCTATATTAGAACTTTTTGGAGATACTCTAACATAACCTTGCATTTCTTGGTGCAATGCGGAACAGAAATCTGTACAATAAAAAGGCCATACACCAACCTGTTTAGGATACCACACAAAAGTTTCTGTTTGTCCTGGCATTATTAATAATTCAGAAGTTTGAGCACCAATCATAGCCACACCATGAGGCACATCGTAATCTTGTTCTAAATTAGTAACGTGAAAATATACTTTATCACCAACTTTTACACCTTCTATATTATCTGGAGCAAAGTGAGAGCGAATCATGGTCATATAGATATGCACTTCGTTTCCAGTTCTTACAACTTTAGTTTCGCTTGGAGTTTTAGCTGCATAAGGATGTTCGTTTTCTTCTAAATTAAACAGCTTTTTAGATTTAGATTTTATTAAATCTGCAGGAATACCAGCAGCATAATGTGGCTCTCCAACAGTTGGAAAATCTAATAACAGCTCCATTTTGTCACCTGTAATATCATATAATTGAGCAGATTGGGTTACTTCTGGACCAGTAGGTAAATATCGGTCTTTGGTAATTTTATTCATTGCCAGTAAATATTTCCCAAATGGTTTTTGAGAGTTTCCTCCAGGAATCATTAAGTGACCTACAGAATAATAGGTTGGTTTTCTATCTAAAACTTCCCAAGTTCCTAATTTCCATTTTACAACTTCAGATGATATAAAGAATGTTGTATATGCATTTCCTTTACCATCAAACTCTGTATGTAAAGGTCCTAAACCAGGTTGCTCAACACTACCTGCTAAAACATCTTCGAAGTTTAAAATAGGGATACCATATGCTTTACCTGCAAATTTTTCGTTTTCAATTGCATCTAACATTTTAGTAAAAGAGTGTACGGTGACATTAGCGGAAAGTTTTCCGCTGCCTACTATGTATTCCCCAGTTGGATCAACATCACATCCATGAGGAGACTTAGGTGTTGGTAAAAAGTAAACTGCACCTGGAACTTCAGCTGGGTCAACCATAAGAACTTCTTTTATCATTGTAGAAGTAGCACTATGAGTTTTGTCATCGTAAACATTATGCGCATAGTTGGTTGGCATCATTTTACCACCACCATTATTTACATATTCTTCGATTTTTTTCCAGTTAACTGCAGCGATAAAATCTTTATCATTTTGTGATGCATTTACCTCTAATAGCGTATGAGCTTCTTCTGTATTATAAGTTGTGTAAAAGAACCAACCATGAGATTTCCCTCTGCCTGGATGTGCTTTATCGTAATCGAAACCTGGCATTAATAATTGAAATTTAATTTCCATTCCGCCATCTTCTGGGTCAACTTTTATAAAAGAAAGTGTTCCTTTAAAGTTTCCTTTGTATTCTTTTATAGACATATCACGCTGTGGAACTGGAACACTAAATCTAGTTCCTGCAATTACATACTCTGTATTATCTGTTACATAAGAAGAACTATGATTTCCTGCTGTATTAGGAATTTCAATAATTTCAGTTGTTTCAAAAGTTGTTAAATCAATTTTTGCAATGCGAGGTGTATTGTTTCCATTAATAAATACCCAACGTCCATCTAGCTCTCCATTTGTTTGAGAAATATCTGGATGGTGAGAATCATCCCAAGGAATAAAACCGTGAGATGTATTTAACATAGGTTTTGTTTCTTCGTTAAAACCCCAAGCTTTCTCAGCATCTACTGAAAACACAGGAATTACTTTAAATAGTCTTCCTGAAGGTAATCCGTAAACAGCTAACTGCCCACTAAATCCACCTGATACAAAAGCGTAAAATTCGTCATGTTCTCCAGGAGCTACATAAACTTTCTCTGCAGCACTTGAAGACAAAGCACCATTTGATTGTGAAGAATTTCCGTTATTACAACTGGTAAAAGCAATCATAACCATTAGAAATCCGATAGAAATTTTAATTATATTTTTCATTATTATTTATGTGTTAGTTTTTAAATATTTTAATTTTCTTTTGAAGGTGGTAACATAACTTTGTCAATAACATGTACTATTCCGTTTCCAGCTTTAACACTACCAAGAATTTTTGCTCCTCCTACAAATACATCGTCTCCTTCTACTTCTACAGTAACGTATTGGTTATTAGCTTGCCCTAATTTTTTAAATTTTTTAAGGAAGTCTTTTGAGTAGTTTCCAGGAGTTACGTGATATTTTAAAATATCTGCTAAAGTGTTTTTGTTTTCTGGTTTCAGTAAAGTTTCTACTGTGCCTTCAGGTAGAGCATCAAAAGCAGCATTTGTTGGAGCAAATACCATTAGTGGTCCTGCATTAACTAGTGCGTTTTCCAAATCTGCAGCTTGTACAGCAGCTACTAAAGTAGTGTGATCAGGAGAGCCTATTGCAATTTGCAATACATTTGGAGTAGAGCCATCATCTGTTATAAAGGCTTGACCTGTAGTCTTATCAGTTTGTTCGTTAACTGTTGTCGCGTTGTTGTTTGTTTTTTGGTTATTAGCATCATTTTTGCAACTAATAAATAGTAGTACAATAATTACACTAAAGAACATTTTAAGGTTTGGTTTCATATTATATTATTTTACAGTGTTCGGAAATATTCAAGTACAGCTCTGGCTTCCTCTTGCGTTAGATTTTGATTTGCCATAGGAGAGCCATTAAATTCTATAAGTAGTGCCTTAGCTAAATGGTCGTTTTTTACCATGCCTTCAGGATCTAAAATTATATTCATTATCCATTCTGGAGTTCGTCTTTCCATAATTCCTTTTGGAGCAGGACCAATAAATTTTTTGTCTGCTTTATGACAAGCGGTACACATTTTTTTATATATTTCTGCACCTTGAGTAGCCATTGCCTGATCTATTGTTTCAGGTAATTCTAGAGTCGAAATAGGACCAACGCCTTTATTGGTTAGGTCAATAGTTTCTGAAGCTTTTGTTGTGGTTGTTTTAGCTTCTACCTTCTTTTCTGTGGGTTTAAGTTTTACTTTTGAAGATTCTTTCTTGGTTTCTTCACTACCACAGCTAAAAATTAATAAAGCAAAGAATAGTGATAGGGTTTTTAGTGTTTTCATAATATAATTTTATTAGATAATTTAATGATGCAAAAATATGATCTTCATATATACTAAAATATGATAAAAATCATTTTTAGGACAAAAATATCTTTTTATTTTTGAGTTTCACATAATTATTCACTTTATATGCTTTCAAAATCATCAAAATATGCTATAAAAGCAGTTTTGTTTTTAGCATTAAATTCTAATGATAAAAAAAAGGTAATGGTTAAAGATATTTCTGAACCCATAAATGTACCTCAAGCTTATATTGCAAAACTTTTACAAAAGCTTTCAAGACAAAACATAATTTCTTCATCGAGAGGACGTAAAGGAGGATTTTATTTAAGTGATAACAACAGAAAGCAATCAATAATGAGTATTATAGAAGTTATTGATGGAGAAAAAAACTTCAATTCTTGTATGTTAAGTTTAAAAGAATGTGATGAAGACAAACCTTGCCCTCTACATAAAACTTTATATCCTTTCAAATCAAATATTATAAGAAATTTAGAAAGTATTTCAATTAAAGAGTTAGCGTTAGAAGTTGAATTAGGAAATGCTTTTTTACCGCTTTAAAAGTTATAAATCTTTCCTCCAAAAAGCATTATAAAATCAACAAATTCTTAATGGTATTAATGCAATAAAACAATTTGTAATGTTACTAAAAGTTGTACTTTTGAAAAAAATTTGTTGAAGCGAGAACGTCTTATATAATACAATGGACAAATATTCTTTTTTAAATGCGGCACATACAGCTTATTTTGCCGATTTATACGAACAATATATATCTAATCCCGATTCTGTAGAGCCAAGCTGGAGAGCCTTTTTTCAAGGCTACGATTTTGGTAGCGAAAACTATGAAGCAAATGGTATTATTGATGAAGAAGTTGAAACCCAAATTCCAGAACAGGTTAAAAAAGAATTTCAAGTTATTAAACTTATAGATGGCTATAGAAGTCGAGGACATTTATTTACAAAAACTAACCCTGTTCGAGAAAGAAGACAATACACACCAACATTAGAAATAGGAAATTTTGGATTGACAGATAAAGACCTAAATACAGTTTTTAATGCAGGCGATATTTTAGGTATTGGACCACAAAAATTAGATAAAATTATATTTCATTTAGAAAGAATTTATTGCGACTCTATTGGTATTGAGTATATGTTTATTCGTAATCCCGAAGAAATTAAGTGGTGGCAAAATAAATTAAATAAAAACGATAATCATCCCGATTATACTACAGAAACAAAGAAGTATGTGCTTTCTAAATTAACACAAGCAGTTACTTTCGAGCAATTTTTACAAACTAAATATGTTGGTCAAAAACGATTTTCGTTAGAAGGAGGAGAAACCTTAATACCAGCATTAGGTGCAATAGTTAGGATTGCAGCTGAAGAATATGATGTAGATGAGTTTGTTCTTGGTATGGCACACAGAGGCAGATTAAATATGTTGGTAAATATTTTCAGAAAACCAATTCGTGAACTTTTTAATGAGTTTGCTGGTAAGGATTACGATGAAGATGATTTTGATGGAGATGTAAAATATCATTTGGGCTCTACAATAAAGAAAACCTTAAAAAGCAATAAAGAAATTACCATGAATTTGGTGCCAAATCCATCTCATTTAGAAACGGTTAGCTCGGTAACTGAAGGGATTACTCGCGCTAAAATAGATGAAGATTATCAAGGAGATTCTTCAAAAATATTACCCATAATTGTTCATGGTGATGCAGCAGTTGCTGGTCAAGGCATTGTGTATGAGCTTATCCAGATGAGTAAGTTAAATGGCTATTCAACAGGTGGAACAGTACACATAGTAGTAAACAATCAAATAGGATTTACAACAAACTATTTAGATGCACGCTCAAGTACCTATTGTACAGATGTTGCAAAAGTAACACTGTCTCCTGTGTTGCATGTTAATGCAGATGATGTTGAAGCTGTTACTCATGCAGTTTTAATGGCTTTAGATTTTAGAATGAAATTTAAAAGAGATGTATTTATAGATTTGTTAGGTTACAGAAAATATGGACATAATGAAGGAGACGAACCTCGTTTTACGCAACCTAAATTGTATAGTGCTATAGCAAAACAACCAAATCCTCGTGATATTTATAGAGACAAATTAATTGCAGAAGGCATTATAGACCAAAATTACACAGCTAATTTAATTGTAGAATACAAAGCATTATTAGAAAAAGAATTTGATAAGTCTAAAGAAGATTCTGCAACTAAAGTTAAGCCATTTATGGATAATATTTGGCATAGTTTTATGCATCAGAATTTAGATGGCTTGTTATTAAGCGTTGGCACAAAATATCCAAAAAAGAATTTAGAACACATAGCCAAAATAGTTTCTACAGTTCCAGATAACGTTAAATTTTTAAGAAAAGCTGAACGGATTTTACAAGATAGAGCAAAAATGGTTTTTGAAACGAATAAGTTGGATTGGAGTATGGCCGAAATTTTTGCTTTTGGAAGCCTGTTAGAAGAAGGTTACAATGTTAGAATTTCTGGTCAAGATGTAGAAAGAGGAACATTCTCTCATCGTCATGCCATATTAAGAGATGAGATTTCTTCCAAAACATTTAATTTATTAAATACAAATTCAAAGAATAAAGGAGAAATGACGATATATAATTCTTCTTTATCGGAATATGGTGTGTTAGGATTTGATTATGGTTACGCTATGGCATCGCCAAATACATTAACCATTTGGGAAGCACAATTTGGAGACTTTAGTAATGGGGCACAAATTATTTTCGATCAATACCTTTCGGCAGCAGAAGATAAATGGAAACAACAAAATGGAATTGTAATTTTATTACCTCATGGCTATGAAGGGCAAGGCTCCGAGCATTCTTCCGCAAGAATTGAACGCTACTTACAATTATGTGGTGTTGATAATATAACAGTTGCAAATTGTACAACTCCAGCAAATTTTTTCCATCTGTTACGTCGCCAAATGAAACGTAATTTTAGAAAACCTTTAGTCGTTTTTACGCCAAAAAGTTTGTTAAGGCATCCTTTAGCAATATCAACTATTGGAGAGTTTACCAATGGAGAGTTTCAGGAAATTATTGATGATACAATTAATCCAGATAATGTGAAACGTATGGTGTTTTGTTCAGGAAAATTTTATTATGATTTATTTGCTGAAAGAGAGAAACTAAAAAGAGAAGATGTAGCATTAATTCGTATCGAACAATTATTTCCGCTTCATAAAGACAAAATCGAAATAATACTTAATAAGTATAAAAATGCGGAAGATTATATCTGGGCACAGGAAGAACCAAAAAATATGGGAGCATGGAGTTATATGTTACAGCGTTTTGAATTGAAAGATTTAAAAGTAAGATCAAGAAAATTTTATTCAGTCCCAGCCGCAGGGTCTTCAACACGATTTAAAATTAGACATCAAAAAGTAATTGAAAGTGTATTTAACACAAACAAAAACAATATATAATAATGAAAAATCTGCTTTTAGTATTAATATTTATTAGTTCTACTAATTCTTTCTCTCAAGAGCAAGATAATTATAAAGAGGTAGCCTCAAAATTTCAAACCCTCTTTAATGCTGAGGATTACGAAAGTATTTTTAATATGTATGATGACAATATGAAATCCGCCTTGCCATTAGAAAAATCGAACGCCTTTTTTGCACAAAACCTTAGAGCTGGTTTGGGAAAAATACTGACGATGGAGTTTTATAAAACAAAACAAACAGCATACATTTATAAAACTACTTTTGAAAATGGAATTTTTGACATCTTAATTTCTTTAGATCAAAATAATGCTATTAATGGCTTATATGTTTCTCCTTATAAACCAGATAACCTTCCAAAATTAGAAAGAAATATAACAAAAATGATGTTACCATTTAATGAAGAATGGTTTGTGTTTTGGGGAGGAATATCAGTTGAACAAAACTATCATGTTGCTTACGAAAATCAAAAAGGAGCTTTTGATTTAGTAATAGTAAAAAACGGAAAGACACATGTAGGAGATTCAAAATTAAATGAAAGTTATTTTGTTTTTGGAAAAGAAATTATTGCACCTTGTGATGCAAAAGTGGTTAAAGTCATTACAGGAGTTCATGATAATATTCCAGGAGAATTAAACCCTAAACAAGTTACTGGAAATACAGTAGTTCTTGAAACGGCTAATAAGGAGTATATTTTGTTTGCGCATTTTAAAGAAAAATCTATTGTTGTAAAAGAAGGACAATATGTAAAAAAAGGAGATTTACTTGGACTATGTGGAAATTCCGGAAATAGTAGTGAGCCTCATTTGCATTTAAGCCTCCAGAATGTAAAAGATATGAATATGGCAACTGGTGCAAAATTATTTTTCGAGAAAATAAAAGTGAATGGTGAGATAAAAGAAAATTATCTTCCAGTAAAAAATGATAAAATCCAAAACATAAAATTATAGTATAATGATTTTAGAAATGAAAGTTCCCTCGCCAGGAGAATCCATAACAGAAGTTGAAATAGCAGCTTGGTTGGTAGAAGATGGCGACTATGTAGAAAAAGACCAAGCAATTGCAGAGGTAGATAGTGATAAAGCAACTCTGGAACTTCCTGCCGAAGAAAGCGGAACGATTACATTAAAAGCAGAAGAAGGAGATGCAGTAGCAGTTGGTGCTGTAGTATGTTTAATTGACACAAGTGCTGAAAAGCCAGAAGACAATAAGAAATCTACAGATAGCAATTCGACTGATTCAAAAGAAAAAGTAGCTGTCACTTCGAGCGTAGTCGAGAACAGAACGTATGCAACAGGATCACCAAGTCCAGCAGCAAAAAAGATTTTAGCCGAAAAAGGAATATCATCTTCAGAAATTAATGGCACAGGAAAAGACGGTCGTGTAACAAAAGAAGATGCTGTAAATGCAGTTTCTTCTATGGGAAAAGAAATTAATGTTAAAGGTCGAGGAAGTAGTCGCTCTAAAATGTCTATGCTTCGTCGTAAAGTCGCAGAGCGTTTGGTAGAAGCTAAAAATACAACAGCAATGTTAACGACATTTAATGAGGTTGACATGTCTTCAATTTTTGCTTTGCGTAAAACATACAAAGAAACTTTTAAAGAAAAGCATGATGTAAGTTTAGGCTTTATGTCCTTTTTTACATTAGCCATCGTTAGGGCTTTAAAATTATTCCCATCAGTAAACTCAATGATTGATGGAAAAGAAATGATCACTTACAATTTTTGCGATATTAGTATAGCTGTTTCTGGACCAAAAGGATTAATGGTTCCAGTAATTAGAAATGCTGAAAATTTAACTTTTAAAGGTGTAGAAGCCGAAGTAAAACGATTGGCAATTCGTGCGCGTGATGGAAAAATAACTGTTGACGAAATGACAGGAGGAACATTTACTATTTCTAATGGAGGCGTATTTGGAAGTATGTTATCGACACCTATAATAAATCCACCGCAAAGCGGAATTTTAGGCATGCATAATATTGTAGAGCGTCCAGTTGCAATTGATGGCAAAGTAGAAATAAGGCCAATAATGTATGTAGCTTTATCTTACGACCACAGAATTATTGATGGTAAAGAATCAGTAGGATTTTTAGTCGCAGTAAAAGAAGCACTTGAAAATCCGGAAGAATTATTAATGAATAATAATGTAAAGAAATCTTTAGAATTATAGTTATTAATTAAATAGATTAACAACATAAAAAAGCGCAATTCTTTAAAATTGTGCTTTTTTGCTCTATAATAAATTTACTAATACATTTATAGAAATAACGATTATAACTATAAAAACTAATCCAATTAATAAGATCTTATTTGCAAGGCTATATTTTTTACACATAGGATAAATTTGGGTATATGGAAAAAATAGGATTAAAATTTTGAAAGCCCTGAATTAACAATAAATTCAGAGCTTTCCAGAATTTCCTAAATAATTCCTTTGTAATAACTAATTAATAGCACTGTAAATATCTTGAATAAAAGCTTACTAAACAATACGTAACGTTACGTATTTTTATAGAAGTTGATCTTGATTTTCTTTAGCCCAAATTAATAAGCTATTTTGAGATGAAGAAATATTTAACTTCTTGATAATGTTGCTTTTATGTTTTTCAACTGTCCGGTTTGAGGTAAATAAAACCTCGCCAATCTCTTTAGCAGTTTTATTTTCCGCAATTAATTTTAAAATCTTTTTTTCGGTTGGAGTTAAAAAACTAAAGTCTATAACATTTTTTTGTTCAGACATTAATTCTTCAATTTCAGGGCTAAAATAAGGGTTGTTGTTTAGTATAGAAGCTAGACAATTTTCAATTTCTATTAAAGCAAATTCTTTAAGTATATAGCCAGACACATTTAAAGCTTTTGCTTCTCTGTAAAGTTGAATGGTTTTATCAAAAGTAATGAGCACAATTTTTGTGCTAATATTATTACTTATGCATTCTTTTGTAATTTCTATTCCTGACATTAAAGGCATTCTAATATCCAAAATGGCTATATCAGGACTATGCTTCACGATTAATTCATACGCATCTTTGCCATTTGCTGCACTTGCAATTACATTATATTTTTTTTCAGTTAAATTTTTTTGTAACCCTTTTAATATTAAAGGATGATCATCGGCAATAATTATAGATGGTTTCATAGGAGAGATGGGTTGTTAAATTGTTTTTTTAATCAAAGCTTAAGATATAAGTATTTTTTTTGATAATCTATAATTGCATTTCCTTTTTTTAAAATATCTGCACCAATAATACCATCTACAGGATTCGAGTTATGGTTCGTTAATGCCGTATTTACATGTGTAAGATTAAACAAAATTAAAGCAATTTTATCTTTTTGCCATTTGCCTATTTTAATCACATTCTTTTTAGAAAGTTTTGTACTCATGTCTATTGCGCCAGCACCTGCAGCTTTAACATCTGAATCTTCTATTTCTAAATTAAAATTCTTAATGGAATCAAAACCTATACAAGAATTTGAAGCTCCAGTATCTAAAATAAACTTGCCCTTAACACCATTTACAGTAGCAATAATTTCGAAATGATTGGTTTTTGTGAATCTTAATTTAATTTTTATGTAGTCTTGCTGAAGAAGAAATTCTTGTAACGTCATTTTTTTATCTATTTAAAATTCCACAATTTACCAGCTATTAATCTTAATTATATTGCTTGGTATTAGTCATTGTTTGTCAAATGCCCATTATGGGCTTTCAAATATAATAATCATACCTTACTTTTACCACATGATTATTACAGATACTCATACACATTTATATAGCGAAGCTTTTGATGATGATAGAAAAGAGATGATTCAGCGTGCTTTAGAGTTAAATGTGAAGCGTTTTTTTATTCCTGCAATAGACTCTACTTACACCAAAGCAATGTTTCAGTTGGAAGCAGATTATCCCGAACAAGTATTTTTAATGATGGGTTTACATCCAACACATGTAAAAGATACTTATAAAGAGGAATTGAATCATGTGGAAGAGATGCTTCAAAAAAGAAAATTTTATGCCATTGGCGAAATTGGTATAGATCTTTATTGGGACAAATCTACCCTTAGTATTCAGCAAGAAGCATTTAGGCATCAAATAAAACTTGCAAAATACTATAAATTGGCAATAGTGATACATTGCAGAGAATCTTTTGACGAAATATTTGAAGTTCTTAAAGAAGAAAATGACGAACATTTATTCGGAATTTTTCATTGTTTTACTGGAACTTTAGAGCAAGCACATCAAGCAATTTCATTTAATATGAAACTTGGGATTGGTGGTGTTGTAACTTTTAAAAACGGAAAAATCGATAAATATCTAAACCAAATAAATCTTAAGCATATAGTATTAGAAACCGATTCGCCTTATTTATCTCCAGCACCATACAGAGGAAAACGTAATGAAAGCAGTTATATAATCAAGGTGTTAGACAAATTATCCGACATATATAAGCTACCTCAAGAAAAAATTGCCGAAATTACTACAGCAAATTCAAAAGACATTTTTAAAGTTTAATAATGAATAAGCCAAACATACTTTTAATATATACTGGAGGAACAATTGGAATGATTAAAGATCCTGAAACTGGAGTTTTGCGTTCTTTCGAATTTGATAATTTATTAGTTAAGATACCAGAACTTAAACTTTTAGATTGTATAATCGAAACCACTTCGTTTGATGAGCGTCTAGATTCATCAAATATGAACCCAAAATATTGGATTCAAATCGCCGAAATCATAGAAAAAAATTATCCCTCTTTTGATGGATTTGTGGTTTTACACGGAAGCGATACGATGAGCTATTCAGCTTCAGCTTTAAGTTTTATGTTAGAAGATTTAGCCAAGCCAGTTATTTTTACTGGATCTCAATTGCCAATAGGAGATTTACGAACAGATGCCAAAGAGAATTTAATTACCTCTATACAAATTGCTTCATTGCAAAAAGACAACAAACCTATAATAAAAGAAGTCGGTCTGTATTTTGAATATAAATTATACAGAGGCAATCGCACAACAAAAATAAATGCCGAACATTTTGAAGCCTTTACGTCTTTAAACTATCCAGATTTAGCAGAGTCTGGAGTACATTTAAAAATAAACTATCCTTATTTACTTAAACCTGATACCACAAAAAATTTAGTAGTACATAAAGAACTTGATACTAATATTGTATTAGTAAAATTATTTCCCGGAATTTCAAAATCGTTATTACAAAATATTTTTAGTACGCAAAATCTTAAAGGAGTTATTTTAGAAACTTATGGAGCAGGAAATTGCACAACCGAAGATTGGTTTATTACATTATTAAAAGAAACTATTATAAAAGGCATACATATTATTAATGTAACACAATGCTCTGGAGGTAGTGTTACGATGGGAGAATATGAAACAAGTATTCAGTTAAAAAAAATTGGAGTTATTTCTGGCAAGGATATAACTACTGAAGCAGCAGTAACAAAACTTATGTATTTATTATGTAAGAATTATTCTTCAAAAGATTTTAAAACAGTATTCGAAACGGCTTTACGAGGAGAAATGTCGCAAAATTAACGAGCAAAGTTTTAAGGTTTAAACTTTTTTTTGTTATTTGAGCGGCTGTAACTAAAAATGAATTTTTAGAGAGGTGGCCGAGCGGTCGAAGGCGCACGCTTGGAAAGCGTGTATGCGTTAAAAGCGTATCGAGGGTTCGAATCCCTTCCTCTCTGCTTTAAATTTTATTTTTTAATTGCATTTTTTTTATATCTTTAACCCTTTACTAATAAAATTAAGATCAAAATCAATGAAAAGATTATTTTCTATTCTAGCTATCGTAGGTATTATGGCATTCGGGACTGTAAATGCTAATACAAATGCGAACACAAACACGATTGTAAATTCTATTCAAGAAGAAGAAGCTGCTGCTTCAGATGATGTTGGATTTCATCAGGAATTAAAAAAGAGATTTATTGAAGGTGGCCCAGGATTTATGGGTATTGTATTATTATGTTTAATTCTAGGTTTAGCAATTGCTATTGAAAGAATTATCTTTTTAAACCTTTCTTCAACAAACACAAAAAAATTAACTCAAGATGTAGAAGAGGCACTTAACTCTGGTGGTGTTGAAGCTGCAAAAGAAGTTTGCAGAAACACTAAAGGTCCTGTGGCATCTATTTTCTATCAAGGTTTAGATAGAACAGATGAAGGTCTAGAACAGGTTGAAAAAGCTGTTGTAGCCTATGGAGGAGTACAAATGGGACAATTAGAAAAGAACGTATCTTGGATTTCACTATTTATTGCATTGGCACCAATGCTTGGTTTTATGGGAACAGTAATTGGTATGATTTCTGCATTCGATAAAATTGAAGCAGCAGGAGATATGAATCCTTCGCTTGTTGCTGGTGGTATTAAAATAGCACTATTAACTACTGTATTTGGTCTAGTTGTAGCGATTATACTTCAAGTATTTTACAATTATATTATTGCGAAAATTGATAGTATAGTAAATGATATGGAAGATGCGTCAATAACCTTGATGGATTTATTAATAAGAAACAAGAATTAGTAATTCTTATAAATCATATACTATTATGAAATTACACAAAATATTTAGGATCGTTGCTGCTATATTGAGTTTAGTTGGTGCTATATTTTTAGTGCTAATTATCTCAAAAGGAGATAAAGCAATAGATGCCGCTTATCTTTCAGGTGGCAATACAAGCATAGTAGATAATATGTCTTTTGTAGCTTATACCATTTTTGGATTAACCTTATTATTTGTTATAATTTTTGTAGTCAAAAATTTATTTACAGATACTGGCTCTTTAAAAAGCACGTTAATAGGATTAGGAGCTTTTGCTACAGTTATAGTTGTAGCTTATCTTTTTTCAGGAGGAGATGCAACAGAATATTTTGATCAAGGAGTCAAAATTACAGAAGGAACATCACATATGGTTGGGGCTGGATTGGTAACGTTTTATATTTTAGGAGCATCAGCTATAGGTTCAATATTATTTACAGGAGTTAAAAAACTAATTAAGTAATTATGGCAAAGCGAGCATCACCAGAAGTTAATGCAGGCTCTATGGCAGATATTGCCTTCTTGCTATTAATATTTTTCTTGGTTACTACAACCATGGAAAAAGATTCTGGTATAAACAGAAAATTACCTCCAATGCAAGATGATGAACAGGAAGACGTTATCATCAAGCAAAAAAATATTTTTACAGTATTATTAAATAATAAAGACCAATTGCTTGTTGAGGAAGAATTAATGGAGCTTAAAAACCTAAAAACTGCTGCTATAGAGTTTTTAGATAATGGAGGAGATGGTTCTTGTACTTATTGTAAAGGGAAGCGAAACCCAAAATCGTCAGACAATCCAGACAAAGCAATTATTTCTTTAAAAAACGAACGTAAAACATCTTATGGTATGTATATATCAGTTCAAAATGAATTGGTTGCTGCATATAATGTTTTAAGAAATAAAAGAGCTCAACAAGAATTTGGTATGTCTTTTACAGAAATGCAAAAAAACGTTAAAGATGTAAATTGGGTTGGGAATAAAGAAAAGTTAAAGGAGCAGATAGATCAGATAAAGCTAGAATATCCTCAAAAACTTTCAGAAGTACAATAATTTAGAATTTAATACAGCATTATAAATATGTCTAAATTTAAAAAGAAAAAGGATGGCGGTTTGCCACCAATTAACACAGCATCATTACCAGATATTGTGTTTATGTTATTGTTTTTCTTTATGGTAGCTACCGTAATGAGAGAAAACACACTTAACATTGAAAACAGATTGCCTTCTGCCACAGAAGTTGAAAAGCTAGAAAAGAAAAATTTAGTGATGTATATTTACATTGGTAAGCCTAGTCGTAACTATAAGAAGAAGTATGGTACAGAAGCTAGAATACAACTTAACGATAAATTTGCTGAAGTTTCAGAAATTGGTGCTTTTATTGCAGCTGAAAGAGCAGATAAACGTGAAGAAGAAATCCCATTTTTAATTACTTCGTTAAAAGTAGATAAAAAAGCAAATATGGGAATAGTTGGTGATGTTAAACAAGAATTAAGAAAAGTTAACGCTTTAAAAATAAATTACGCAGCCATTAAAGGTGATGTGTCAAGGAATAGACAATAAGAATTTCTGGAACTGAAAGGTCTAAAATAGGCTGAATAATTTTCAAGTATTTAAAAAAGCCAGCAAAGTTAACTTTGCTGGCTTTTTTATGAAAATAAAATTCTATTAGAAATTACTTTAATTTCTTTTTAATAGCAACTTCACGAAAGGATTCAATAACATCTCCTTCTTTAATATCGTTGTAGTTTTTAACTTGCATTCCACAATCATAACCTTTAGCAACTTCTTTTACATCATCTTTAAATCGTTTAAGTGATGTTAATTCTCCAGTATATATTACAACTCCTTCTCTTATTAAACGCACTCCAGAACTTCTAAATATTTTTCCATCAGTTACCATACATCCTGCAATCGTACCAATTTTAGAAATTTTAAAAGTCTCTCTAATTTCGGCTGTACCAGTAATTTCTTCTTTAAATTCAGGAGAAAGCATTCCTTCCATAGCATCTTTAAGATCATTTATAGCGTCATAAATAATAGAATACATTCTAATATCAATTTCTTCTTTACCTGCTATTTGTCGTGCATTTCCCATTGGACGTACATTAAATCCTATAATTACTGCATCTGATGCTGAAGCTAATAACACATCGCTTTCGGTAATTGCTCCAACTCCTTTATGTATAATATTAACCTGAATTTCTTCAGTAGATAATTTTTGAAAAGAATCTGTTAATGCTTCAACCGATCCATCAACATCTCCTTTAAGTATAATATTCAATTCTTTAAAATCTCCAAGAGCAATTCGTCGGCCAATTTCGTCTAATGTAATATGTCGTTGCGTTCTTACAGATTGTTCGCGCTGTAGTTGTGAGCGTTTTGTTGCAATTTGTTTTGCTTCACGCTCGTCTTCAAAAACATTAAACTTATCTCCAGCTTGTGGTGCGCCATCTAATCCCAGAATAGAAATTGGTGTTGATGGTCCTGCTTCTTTTACTTCATTACCACGTTCGTCATGCATTGCTTTTACCTTACCACTATTTTTGCCTGCAAGTATAAAGTCTCCTATTCTTAAGGTTCCAGCTTGCACCAATATTGTTGTTACATAACCTCGTCCTTTATCAAGAAACGCTTCGACAACTGCTCCTGTTGCAGGTTTACTTGGGTTTGCTTGAAGTTCTAATAATTCTGCCTCTAGGAATACTTTTTCCAATAATTCATTTACGCCATCTCCATTTTTTGCTGAAATATCTTGAGATTGGATTTTTCCTCCCCAATCTTCTACTAACAAATTCATATTAGCAAGACCTTCTTTAATTTTTTCTGGATTAGAATTAGGTAAATCCATCTTATTAATTGCAAAAATAATTGGTACTCCAGCTGCTTGTGCATGAGAAATGGCTTCTTTGGTTTGAGGCATAATATCATCGTCTGCTGCAATAACAATAATTACTAAATCGGTAATTTGAGCACCACGAGCACGCATTGCAGTAAAGGCTTCATGACCAGGAGTGTCCAAAAATGCAATTTTTTGATCATCGCCTAGAGTAACACCATAAGCACCAATATGCTGCGTAATTCCTCCAGACTCTCCAGCTATTACGTTTTCTTCTCGAATATAATCTAGTAATGAAGTTTTACCATGATCTACATGTCCCATGACAGTTACAATTGGAGCACGAGGTTTTAAATCTTCTTGTTTGTCTTCTATTTCTTCTATGGAGTCTTCAATATCTGCTGTTACAAATTCTACATTATAACCAAATTCTTCACAAACGATTGAAAGTGTTTCGGCATCTAATCGTTGGTTCATTGTAACCATCATGCCAAGTGACATACATGCAGAAATAACTTGTGTTACAGAAACTTCCATCATTGTGGCAACTTCACTGGCTGTAACAAACTCTGTTACTTTTAGCGTTTTACTTTCGGCTGCTGCAATTTCTTGATCTATCTCAGTTTGTTCGCGATGTAAGTCTCTTTTCTCTCTTCGATATTTAGCTCCTTTTCCTTTTTTAGATTTTCCTTGAAGTTTTTCTAAAGTTTCGCGTACTTGTTTTTGTACTTCTTCTGCACTAGGCTCTTCTTTAATAACTTGAGGTCGTCTTTTTCCTCTTCCTTTACCACCTCTGTTCCCTCCACGAGCATTTCCATGACTTTTTTTTTGCCCTTGTTGTGGAGAATCTCCTCCTCCCTTACTTATACGACGACGCTTCTTTTTGGCGTCTGTACTACTCTCTTTTTGTTTTGACTTTTTTTCTTCCTTCTTCTTTGGTTTAGTAAATTGAGCTAAATCAATTATTTTACCAGTTTCTTTTGGTCCAGAAAGCTTTTTATATTGAGTTGTGACTTTTTCGGTTTTTTTTGTCTCATCTTCAGGTAATACATCATTAGTCTTTGCTACCTCTTTTTCTTTAGTTTTTACTGGAGTTGGTTGTTCCTTTTGAGGGTTTATGGCTTTTTCTTTAGCAGGCATTTTTTCTTCTTTACTAGCTTCAGCTTTTGCTGGTTCTTTTTTTGGAGTTTCTAAATCGATTTTCCCAACTTGTTTTGGTGCTTCTAAAGTAGTTTTAGCTTTAACAATTTCTTTTTGGGAAACTTCTTGTTTTTGAAGTTTTTCTTCTATTTCGAGTTCACGCTCAATACGAAGTGCTTCTTTTTCTTTAAGTTTTGCTTCGCCAACTTCTTTTGAGGCTACTTTTTTACTTGCGTCTGTTTGAAACTCGTTAGAAAGCACTTGATAAACCTCTTCAGAAATTTTTGTAGTAGGCCGTTTCTCAATTTCAATGCCTTTATCGTTTAAAAAATCGACAGCACGATCCAATGAGATATTTAACTCCCTTAATACTTTATTTAATCTTATTGTTTCAGCCATAAATTGCCTTTATAATACACTTTTATTCTTCAAATTCTTCTTTAAGAATTCTTACCACATCATTAATTGTTTCTTCTTCTAAATCTGTACGTTTAACTAAATCATCGACATCTTGTTCTAAAACACTTTTTGCTGTGTCTAATCCTGCTTTTGCTAATTCTTCAATTATCCAACCTTCGATTTCATCTGAAAACTCGGTTAATTCAACATCTTCTTCAACACCTTCTCTAAATACATCTATTTCGTAACCTGTTAATTGTCCTGCCAAACGAATGTTATGTCCACCTCGACCAATAGCTTTACTTACTTCTTCTGGTTTTAAAATTACTTCTGCTCGTTTTGTTTCTTCGTTAAGTTTTACAGATGTTACTCTAGCTGGACTCAATGCTCTTGTAATAAATAATTGTATGTTATTGGTATAGTTTATTACATCTATGTTTTCGTTTCCTAATTCTCGAACAATACCATGAATTCTGGATCCTTTCATACCTACACAAGCTCCAACAGGATCAATTCTATCATCATAAGAATCTACAGCTACTTTTGCTTTTTCGCCTGGAATTCTTACTACCTTTTTTACGGTAATTAATCCGTCGAAAACTTCTGGGATTTCTTGCTCAAATAATTTTTCTAAAAATACTGGAGCTGTTCTAGACATAATTATTGTTGGTTTACTTCCTTTAAGTTCAACACTTTCTATTATGCCTCTTATATTTTCTCCTTTTCTGAAGAAATCTGAAGGGACTTGTTTTTCTTTTGGTAAAATTATTTCGTTACCATCATCGTCTAATAAAATAATAGCTCTATGTCGAATATGATGCACTTCTGCTGTGTAGATTTCTCCTATTAAATCTTTAAATTGCTTATATATATTTGTATTGTCGTGCTCGTGTATTTTTGAAATTAAATTTTGGCGTAAGGCTAAAATTGCTCTACGACCAAGATCCATAAGTTTTACTTCTTCTGATACATCTTCACCAACTTCAAAATCTGGTTCGATTTTTTGAGCTTCGGTTAAAGAAATTTCCTGATTCGGTTCTTCTACTTCACCATCTGCTACTACAATTCTATTTCGCCAAATTTCTAAATCGCCTTTATCGGGATTTATAATAATATCGAAATTATCGTCATCACCAAATTTCTTTTTCAATGCATTTCTAAATACATCTTCTAAAATTGACATTAAGGTAACTCGATCTATTAATTTATCGTCCTTAAATTCCGAAAACGATTCAATTAACGCAATATTTTCCATAACTACTTTGTTAAAATTTTATCATTACTTTTGCTTCTATTATATTACTATACAATAGTTTTGCTTCCTTTTGTACTGTAATTTTTCCTTTTCCTATAGGTTTTGGTTCTCTAGTTTTCCACTTCAAAGTTATACCTTCATTATCCGCTTCAACTAATTTTGCTTCAAACTTTTGGTTATTAACAGCTTTAACAGCTACAATTCGACCAATATTTTTTTTATACTGCCTATCGTTACTTAAAGGTGTTGCAGCTCCTGCAGAAGTCACCTCTAAAGAAAAATCGTGTTCTTCTCTATCTAAATTGTGTTCGATAGCACGACTTACATACATACAATCTTCTACTAGCACACCATTATCACCATCTATAACAACCCTTATAGAATTGCCTTCTAAAACATCGAAGTCTATTAGAAACAAGTCTTTTCGTTGTTCAAGACTTTTATCTAGTAATGCTTTTACAGTATTTTTAAACATTTTTAGTATAAAAAGAGGGGACTTAACGTCCCCTCATCTTCCTTTTTTCTCTTTCAGCGCTGCAAATATACAACATTTATCTTGATTTTAACAAGTGCATAAACGTCATTTTAGGCTGAAAATAAAATTCTAACTATTTTCATAATTAGAACTCAACTTTTAGTTGGCCTACTAGGGCTCGAACCTAGACTCTTCTGGACCAAAACCAGACGTGTTGCCAGTTACACCATAGGCCACTCTTTATTTGAGGTTGCAAATTTAGAACAAAGTTTTAGTTGCACAAACAATTTATTAAGAAAATATATAGTAAACCCTTAACGTTTACTTAAAAACCTTCAAGTGTAATTTATTTATTCTTAAATTCGCCATCGAAAAGAAACAATAATTATGGCAGACTTCAACTTTAAAAAGTGGAACACCATTTTAGGATGGATCGTTTTTTTAATTGCACTAATCACCTATAGTTTAACGGTTGAACCTACGGTAAGTTTTTGGGATGCTGGAGAATATATTTTAACCTCATCAAAATTACAAGTTGGTCATCCTCCAGGAGCTCCACTATTTCAAATGCTAGGTGCTTTTTTCTCTATATTTGCTACAGACCCCTCTCAAATTGGGCTTATGCTTAATATGATGAGTGCTGCTGCGAGTGCATTTACTATTCTATTTATGTTTTGGTCTATTACTATTTTATTAAGAAAATTGGTAGTTACAACTGATGCAATTTCTAAAACTGAAGGTCAAGCCATTTTAGGAGCAGCTCTAGTTGGGAGTTTAGCATTTACATTTACAGATTCATTTTGGTTTAATGCTGTGGAAACTGAAGTTTATGCCATGGCTACTCTTATTATGGCAACATTGTTTTATCTGGGTTTACAATGGGAACAAGATATGCATAAGCCAAGAGGTAATAAATGGCTCATATTAATTGCATTTATTACTGGACTTTCTTTTGGAGTTCATTTTATGGGACTCTTAACTATTCCAGCAATTGGATTAATCTATTTCTTCAAAAACTATAAAGAGATTACGGTTAAAAATTTTATTATAGCTAACGTTTCTGTTGTGGTTATTTTGCTGGTTATTTTTAAACTTTTACTTCCAACAACACTTAAGTTTTTTAGTGCCTCGGAAGTGTTTTTCGTAAACAGTATTGGCTTGCCTTTTAATTCTGGATCTATAATTGCTGGTATTGTTGCCATTGCTTTATTCTATCTCGGAATAAAATATACCAGAGAAAAGCAATATAAACATGCTAACACTTTAATACTCTGTGTGCTTTTTATTTTTATAGGATTCTCATCATGGATTATGCTTCCCATACGTGCTAATGCCAATGTTGTAGTTAATGAAAATAATCCTTCTAGCGCAAGAGAACTTTTGGCTTATTATAATTTAGAACAATATCCTAAAACGTATTTGTTTTATGGTCCTCAATTTACCGATCAATATTCTGGTGAAGACGAAAATAATCCATATTCAGATGATAAACCCAAATATGAAAAAGATTATGAAAAAGGGGAATATGTTATTGTAAACGATTACAAAAATAAAATACAAAATTATAATTCAGACCATGCTTCAATACTTCCGAGAATGTGGAGTACAGAACATGCCGAAAACTATATGCTATATTCTGGATATTTAGATTTTAATATTAAATCTGAATATCAAATGGAAAATGAATTAAGAAGCATTGTTTCAGGATTTAGAAATCAGGTAGCAGAAGGAAAAGTAGATTATGAAGATTACCATAATTTCTTAAGGGAATTTGGCAGATATTTAGATATTGAAAAACCTTCACTTGGCAAAAACATTGCTTATATGTTAGAGTATCAATTGGGTTATATGTATTGGCGTTATTTTATGTGGAATTTTACTGGACGACAAGACGATATACAAGGTAAATATGATTTGCATGGCAACTGGTTAAGTGGTATCAATTTTGTTGACGAATTGCATTTAGGTATGTCTCAAGATAATTTACCAAGCGATGTGCTCCATAACAAAGCAAGAAACACCTATTACTTTTTACCTCTTATATTAGGTCTTATAGGTTTATTCTTTTTATTTAACAGAGATAAAAAGTTGTTTTGGGTCATGTTAGTTTTCTTCCTTTTTACAGGACTTGCCATACAAGTTTATACCAATGTTAGACCATTTGAGCCTCGCGAACGTGATTACTCGGTTGTAGGTTCTTTTTATGTGTTCGCAATATGGATTGGATTTGGGGTTTATGCCATATATAATGCTTTAAATAAAGTATATAAACATAAATTAATTGCACCAGCAGTTACACTAATCGGTTTAGCATTAGTCCCAACAATTTTAGCAGCAAATAATTGGGATGATCATGATAGATCTGGAAAGGCAACTGCACATTCTATGGCTATAAAATATTTAGAATCCTGCCAACCCAATGCTATTTTATTTACTATTGGCGATAATGACACTTTCCCTCTGTGGTATGCCCAAGAAATTGAAGGCATAAGAACAGATGTAAGAGTCGTAAACACAAGTTTGTTTCAAACCGATTGGTATATAGACCAAATGAAACGTAAAGCTTACGAAAGCGATCCGATACCATCGCAGCTAACACATGATAAATATAAATATGGAACAAGAGATTACATTATAAAAGATGTAAGATTTAAAGACACTATAAACATTAAAGAATTTCTAAATTTTATTACAAGCGATAACCCAAGAGCTAAATACAAAACAGTATTACAACAAGAGGGCTACGACATTAGTAAAATGAGAAGCCAAGACCTTAACGGAAACTATTTACCTACAGAAAATGTTAGAATCCCAGTTGATAAAGCTTCTGTTTTAAAAAACGGTATTGTTAAAGAAAAAGATTCAAGTAAAATTGTACCATATATCGATATTAAAATAAAAGGTGGCGCATTGTATAAAAACCGTTTATTAATGCTGGATATTGTTGCAAACAACAATTGGGAACGTCCAATTTACTTTACAGGAGGCGCTTTTGGAGACGACGATTATATTTGGATGAAGGATTATTTACAACTGGATGGTTTATGCTACAAACTTGTGCCAATTAAAACTCCTGTAGATAGAGCAAATCCTTTTGACATGGGAAGAATAGATAGTGATTTAATGTACAGCATGGTAAAATCTTGGGATTGGGGAAATAGCGGTAGTAAAGCTATTTATCATGATGTAGAAACACGTAAAAATGGTATTTCTTATAGAGGAAATCTTGCTCGATTAATTGAAACACTAATTAATGAAGAACAATTTGAAAAAGCTGAAGAAATCGCAGACCTAGCCATGGAAAAAATGCCAGTAGATAAATTTGGCTACTACACTTTATTAGAGCCTTACATTGGTGCGTATTACGAGGTAAAAGCTAAAGAAAAAGCAAGGCGACTTTTTAATGATGTATCTATAAAATATAAAGAAAATCTCGACTATTATAGCTCTTTGAGTGAAGAAAACCAAAGTCGATATATCGAAGAAATATATACAGATATAAGTCGCTACAGAGGGTTAGTGGATGTGCTAATGATATACGAGGATGAAGATTTTGTGAAAGCAGAAATGCAAGAATTCAACAGTTTCTTAAGGTTATTTACTGGAGAAGAACCTGAAGAAGACGAAAAAACTGATATAGACTTGCCAATAGATAGTGGTTCTATTGATTAAGAGGAATGAGGAATGAATCTAACTCCAGTTACAACGCCAAAACTTGCTAAATCTTTATTTCCAGATTTAGTTTGGGATTTGCCTACAAAAGAAAAGGTTATTTATTTAACTTTTGATGATGGTCCAACACCAAGAGTTACCGATTGGACTTTAGATGTTTTAAAGCAATATAATGCTAAAGCTACCTTTTTTTGCATTGGTAAAAATGTTTATGCACATCCTTTCATATTTAAAAGAATTATTGCTGAAGGTCATACAGTTGGAAATCATACTTACAATCATTTAAAAGGATGGAAAACCAATACTAATGATTATCTAAAAAACATTGAAGACTCTCAAAAAATAATAGATAATCTAATTCAGAATTCAGAATTCAGAATTCAAAATTTATTCCGTCCACCTTATGGTCAAATAAAACCTAAACAAGCCAAACAGCTAATTAAGTTAGGCTATAAAATAATAATGTGGAAAGTTTTAGCTTTAGATTGGGATGCTTCAATTACTGAAAAAAAGTGTTTTGAAAATGTAGTTAGCAATACTACTTCTGGAGATATAGTAGTATTTCATGACAGTTTAAAAGCCGAAAAGAATTTACAATATGCGCTTCCAAAAGTATTAGACTATTTTAGTAAGAAAGGATATGAATTTAAACGTATTCCTGAATAATCCCAATAAGCGTATTTGCATCTTGCTCTCCGCTTTGTCGCCATTTCATTTCGCCTTCTTTATAGATAATTAAGGTAGGCAAACCTTTTATCCTAAGAGCTTCGGCTAAATCTTTGTTTTTATCTACATCAATTTTTATAACTTTTGCTTTATCGCCAAGAGCAGCAGCTACGTCTCTTAAGACGGCATGCATTGCTGTAGATTGTTCGTTCCATTCTGTAAAAAAATCTAACAAAACAGGAATGTTTACATCTATTAATTCCCCAAATTTTGACATAATTTAAAGTTTTAAGTCAAATGCACTATTACAAACCTACATAATTTTTTTCGTATTGAATAACAACAGGTTAAATAATAGGTTTTCTCTTACTTTAATATAAATATAAGCAATTTAAGAGAACTTATAACATTACCTTACAATCAGGCATTATCTGAGCCTTTTTTAAGTTCTATAACTGTAATTTCTGGCCAAATACCAACTCGTCCTGGATATGCTAAAAATCCTAAACCTCTATTAATATTTATATATTGTCTTTTTTCTTTATAAATTCCTGCCCAGTACTTATAACGCCATTTTATTGGACTCCATTTTATCCAACCAGGAATTTCTATGCCAAACTGCATACCATGAGTGTGACCACTTAATGTTAAATGATAATGATAATCGTCCTCAATAACTTCTTCTTCCCAATGCGTTGGATCGTGAGTCATTAAAATTTTAAAGTCTTTAGCATCAATATTACTTGCTGCTTTATTTAAGTCGCCTTTTTGCTTAAATCCTTTTCCCCAGTTCTCTACTCCAATTATAGCGATACGCTGACCCTCTTTTTCAAGAAACCGACTCTCATTCATCAATACATCGAATCCTATTTCTCGTTGAATTTCTACCAAGTCGTTTAGGTTTTGCTTTTTTTCTTCTTCAGATTTCCAACTCACATAATCGCCATAATCGTGATTTCCTAATATAGAAAACATGCCGTCTTTAGCTTCTAACTTTGAAAAAACAGATTTCCATTGTGACATTTCGGTTGCTTTATTATTTACCATATCTCCAGTAAACAAAATAACATCACTTTGTTGCTCATTAACTAAATCTACAGCATATTCGATCTTTTTTTTATTATCAAAACTTCCACTATGTATATCGCTTATTTGCGTGATTTTATAACCATCAAAAGCTTCTGGTAAATCTTCAAAATGTAGCGTGTATTTTAAAACTTTAAAATTGTATTTGCCTTTATACATGCCATATAGTAAAGATACAAACGGAATTGCAGCTATACCAATAGCCATCTGGCTTATAAATTTTCGTCGTGATGGAAAGTGATTGCTTTGGTTGCCATCATTCTCTGCAAAAAAAGAATATGCTGCTTGCGGTAATCTTATTATGTCCTCTCCAAACATCATTAACATCATGACTATTTTTGGAAGAAATAAGGTTAAAAACAAACCAATCGCAATATTTGTACTTATAGAAAGCCCTTTGCCATTTAAATGTGTTAGTTGGTAAATAAAATTTCCCAAAACTAAAACCGAAATAAGAAAATACAAATAATGTAACCAACTACTCTTAACTATAGTCTTCATCGCTTGAAAAGCGTAAAAATCTATAACGCCTAAAATAGCTATGAAGATTATCCAACGTAACATATAATTACTATTTAACGTGATAAAGTTAATGATAAAGTTTTCCGTTTATCTTATCAAATTGTTAAACGTTCTAACTTTTAAATTATTTATTACCTTGTTATATGTTTACACGCTATACTTTAGATATCCAAAATATAAAAACAAATTTCCGTTCCGATAGCTATCGGAATCACGGAAAAGAAAAAAAATATTTTCTATGAAAAGAAGAAACTTTATAAAAAATGCATCCTTAACTGGAGTTGGAATAGCTGTTGGAAGTACTTTAACAAGTTGTGCTGAAAATACTTCAAGAGATAGTAAAGCAACTGCAATAGTTAAAGCCTCATTACCATTAGTTATATCTACTTGGGACGTTAAAAATGCCACTGCAAAAGCTTGGGAAGTAATACAAACTGGTGGTAATGCCTTGGATGCAGTTGAACAAGGCTGTATGATTGAAGAAGCTAATGAAAAAGGACAATCGGTAGGCAAAGGTGGTTTGCCAGATCGTGATGGCAATGTAACTTTGGATGCTTGCATTATGAATAAACATGGAGATTGTGGTTCTGTTGTGTATCTTCAAAATATTACTCATGCAGTTTCTGTAGCACGAAAAGTAATGGAAGACACGCCACATGTAATGCTGGCAGGTAAAGGAGCCGAACAATTTGCCATTTCAAAAGGATTTCAACCAGAAGAATTATTAACTGAAGCATCCAAAGAGGAATGGAAAAAATGGAAAGTAAAAGCCAAATACAAACCCATTATTAATATCGAAAACCACGATACTATTGGTATGCTCGCTATTGACAAGAATGGAGATATTTCTGGTGCTTGTACCACAAGCGGACTCGCTTATAAACTGGCTGGACGTGTTGGCGATTCGCCTATTATTGGATCAGGTTTATTTGTAGATAACGAGGTTGGTGCAGCTGTTGCTACAGGTTTGGGCGAAGAGGTTGTAAAAACTGTTGGCAGCTTTCTTATAGTGGAACTCATGCGACAAGGGAAATCGCCTCAAGAAGCTTGCGAAGAAGCTATAGGTAGAATTGTGAGTAAACCTAATAGTAATTATAAGAACTTTCAAGTAGGTTATATTGCCGTAAATAAACAAGGTGAAACAGGTTATTATTCTATTCACAAAGGGTTTAGTATGACTAAATTTCAAGATGCTAAAAATGAGAATATTCAATCTGAACATTATATTTAAGTTAATTAAATATCTTTTATTATTAATAGATTAAATACCTATTTTGTCTATAAAGAACATACTTCAATTTTATAGATAAATCAATAAACGTTCATTTCGTCGATGTTTTGTACATAATTCTTTGAGTAAACCACTTTTCTTTGCATTTTATCAAATATTTTAAACTCTAAAGCTTCTTTGGCTGAAATTTGCTTTAGAAACCTACTAATATTTGAATCATGAAAAAGTTTTTATTATTAATCGCAATTTTTGTTCTTCCATTCATTACAATGGCGCAAACAACTGCTATTGATACTGTAAAAGAAACTAAAACTGATATTAAGATTGAAGTAGTTATTAAAAAAATTGAACCGATAAGCATTAATCCTAAAACACAAAATTTAGACCTTAATTTTAAGAAGAGTAACGATATTATTAGTATTAAGGCTTATATAAAAAGTTTACAATTAAAACGTAAAGAAACATTAATGAGTTAATCTCATTTATAAACATAATTAATATCATAAAAAGCCGCTTTAAGTGGCTTTTTTGTTTTTTATAAGTTAGCATTTCTAAATTCTCTTTCTAAGACAAAAATTGAAATTCAATAAATTTCAATTGGCGAAATAAGTTTTGTAGCTTTATGGTCTTCAATATAACAGGAACATGACAGATAAAAAACGTCTTTTTTTAGTCGATGCCTATGCATTAATATTTAGAGGCTATTACGCATTTATTAAAAACCCTAGAATAAATTCGAAAGGGCTCGATACTTCAGCGATAATGGGATTTATGAATTCACTTTTAGATGTGATAAAACGAGAACGCCCAGATCATTTAGCAGTTTGTTTTGATAAAGGCGGAAGCGTAGATAGAAAGGAAATGTTTACCGAATATAAAGCCAATCGCGATGAAACACCTGAAGCTATAAAAATTGCTGTACCTTATATTGAAAGCATCTTAAAAGCAATGCATATTCCAATTATTGTTAAAGAAGGATATGAAGCCGACGATGTTATTGGAACCCTTGCCAAACAAGCCGAAAAAGAAGGCTACCAAACCTTTATGGTAACGCCAGATAAGGATTTTGCACAATTGGTAAGCGAAAATATTTTTATGTACAAACCCATGTTTGGTGGTGGATACGAAACGTGGGGAATTCCAGAAGTACAGAAAAAATTTGAAGTAGAACGTCCTGAACAAGTCATCGATTTTTTGGGAATGATGGGAGATTCGTCCGATAATATTCCTGGTCTTCTAGGAGTTGGTGAGAAGACTGCTAAAAAGTTTCTAGCCCTTTATGGAAGCATGGAAGGTTTGTTAGCTAATACGCACGAACTAAAAGGCAAAATGAAAGAAAAGGTAGAAGCTTCAAAAGATCTTGGTATTCTTTCAAAAAAGTTAGCTACAATTATGTTAGATGTTCCAGTAGAGTTTGATGAACATGATTATGAACTTAACACTCCAGATATAGAACGAGTAAAAGAAATATTTCAAGAATTAGAATTTAGACGTTTAACCGAAAATCTAATAAAAACGTTTTCTTCCGAAACTTTAAAGGCTTCTAAAGAAACAATTAATAAGAAGCAAAATTTTAAAAACTCTCTCCCTTTGGGAGAGATTCCCGAAGGACAGAGTGTGAAAAAAAAGGAGTTCGCAGGAAGTGGACAATTTTCACTCTTTGGTACATCAACTGAACCAGAAACTACAACTACTATCAACGCTCGAAAAACTGCTAAAACAACTTCGCATTTTTACCAAAGTGTAGCTTCGGGAATGGCAACAAAACTCTTCATTAAAAATTTAATGCAACAAACTTCTGTATGCTTCGACACAGAAACAACAGGCATCAATCCAATTACTGCAGAGCTTGTCGGTATTGCTTTTTCTTGGGAAATAGGTAAAGGGTTTTATGTGCCTTTCCCAGAAGACAAAAATGAAGCACAAGGACTCATAGAGCTATTGCGCCCTTTTTTTGAAAGCAAAGCCATCGAAAAAATTGGTCAGAATTTAAAATACGACATCAAAATTCTGGCTAAATATAGTATAGACGTAAAAGGAAAGCTTTTCGATACTATGATTGCGCATTATCTTATCAATCCAGATATGCGACATAATATGGATGTGTTGGCAGAAACTTATTTAAACTACACACCAATTTCTATTACAGAACTTCTTGGGAAAAAAGGTAAAAATCAGCTCTCAATGCGAGACGTTGCTTTAGACAAACAAACAGAATATGCTGTTGAAGATGCAGATATTACACTTCAGTTAAAAGAACATTTTCAAGGAGAATTAACCGAAGCTAATACTAAGAAGTTATTTGATGAACTTGAAATTCCATTGATAAAAGTACTGGCTTCAATGGAATTAGAAGGTATAAATTTGGATAAAGATTTTTTACATTCTTTAGCTGAAGATTTAGAAAAAGATATCAAATTTTTAGAAACAAAAATTTATGGAGAAGCTGGAGAAGAATTTAATATAGCTTCACCAAAACAATTAGGGATTATTCTTTTTGAAAAGATGAATCTAGTAGATAAACCTAAAAAGACCAAAA
>Ga0164320_10000009_pt1 | contig 55156 bp, 51 predicted proteins | sample GuaBasSediGuay11_FD_113736 | JGI IMG/M metagenome (GOLD analysis project Ga0164320, IMG submission 113736) | Subseafloor sediment microbial communities from Guaymas Basin, Gulf of California, Mexico - Guay11, Core 4567-28, 0-3 cm | ecosystem: Environmental > Aquatic > Marine > Hydrothermal...
ATATGACCAGATCATGAATGATTATGGGGTAGGCTAGTTGTTATTGATGATCGAGATCTTATGGTGTTGGTAAAATCAGATGCCAACTAATACAAATTAAGGAATTTGCCGAAACTTACACGATTATCGGTACGACGTTAGAGCCCTTACAAACCGTGGGCTCAGGAATAGGGTAATTTTCGTAATAGAAAGTCTGTATAAGGATTCCATCTTAGACCAGAAAATAATTTAGTAAGACCAGGTAAATATTCAACCAAACTTTGTCTAACTGCTTGATTTTAAAGGGGTGGTGGGCCCGGGAGGACTTGAACCTCCGACCAATGGATTATGAGTCCACTGCTCTAACCAACTGAGCTACAGGCCCTTTGACTTGTCTTTTTGGCCTCAGGCGTTGTCGCCTAAAGCGCCTACAGTTGGTGGCATTGGTGCTCGTTTGGTCACATACTTGTTTGTATGCTCCCGGCACTCGCGCCAATGCCGCCTAGCCTGAGGTCAAAAATCCTGCGTCAAATAACGTATCTGCAGGATGCTGCTTATAGCTACTCGTCATTCCGGCCATCGAGCCGGAATCTCTTGTCCCTCTAGCGGCGATTCCGCTGTTACTAGATTCCTGCTTTCGCAGGAATGACGGGGTGCCGTTAAAACGAGTGCGAATTGTAGCGGAAAGCTAGTCGGCGTCAATAAAACTTCTGAGTTGTTCGGATCGGCTTGGGTGGCGTAGTTTGCGTAATGCTTTGGCCTCGATCTGGCGAATACGCTCGCGTGTGACATCGAACTGCTTGCCGACTTCTTCGAGCGTGTGGTCGGTATTCATATCGATACCGAAACGCATACGTAGTACCTTGGCTTCACGCGGGGTCAGGCTCGACAGAATTTCACGAGTCGATTCCGACAGGCCGGCATTGGTTGCCGTGTCTGCGGGTAACAGTACGTTGATATCCTCGATAAAATCGCCCAGGTTGGAGTCTTCATCGTCACCGATCGGGGTTGCCATCGAGATTGGTTCCTTGGATATTTTCAATACCTTGCGAACCTTGTCTTCGGGTAGTTCCATGCGTTCAGCCAGTTCTTCCGGCTGCGGGTCACGTCCTAGCTCCTGCAGCATCTGGCGCGAGATACGGTTGAGCTTGTTGATGGTCTCGATCATGTGAACCGGAATTCGGATGGTTCGAGCCTGGTCGGCAATCGAACGCGTGATTGCCTGGCGAATCCACCAGGTTGCATAGGTCGAAAACTTGTAGCCACGACGGTATTCAAATTTGTCGACCGCTTTCATCAGGCCGATATTGCCTTCCTGGATTAAATCGAGGAACTGCAGTCCGCGGTTGGTGTATTTTTTAGCGATTGAGATAACCAGGCGCAGGTTGGCCTCGATCATTTCTTTCTTGGCGCGCCTCGCCTTGGCCTCGCCGATCGACATCTTGCGGTTGATTTCCTTGATCTCGTGGATCGTTAAATGCGAGACTTTCTCGATATTCTTCAGCCTTTTCTGATGGCGAATGATTTCGTCTTTACATTCTCTCAGCGTCACCGTGTAGGGCTCCGCGGTATTTAAATGATCGTCGACCCAGCTCAAATTGGTTTCGTTTGCGCGGAAGGTGTCGATGAATATTTTACGCGGCATGGCTGACTGCTTGACACAGATATTGAGAATGGTGCGTTCGTTGGTACGTACCCGATTGATCACTTCTTTCAGGTTAGCGCCGAGCCTATCGATAAACAGTGGCAGCAGCTTGATCTCCATCAGCTCCTTAACCGCCTTGACCATGTGGCGCTCGTAGACCTTGGCATCGTCGGCGGCCATTGCTTCCATCGCTTTATTGAAGCCCCTGCCGATTTTCCTAAAGCGCTTGGCTGCTTCTACCGGATCGGGCCCGGTATCTTCAACTTCTTCATCGTCGTCATCGTCCTCGGAGTTTTTTGCGACCGCAGGCATCGGGATGGCGTTGGGATCCTCGTTTGGGTCGACATAACCGACCAGCAAATCGGTTAATTTGGCTTCTTCTTCCTGAACTTCCTCGTAACGCTTGAGGATTATGCGCATCGTATCGGGATAACGTGCGAGTGAACTCATGGCCTGATTCAGGCCGTTTTCAATACGACGCGCAATCTTTATTTCACCTTCACGAGTGAGGAGTTCGACGGTACCCATTTCACGCATGTACATGCGCACCGGATCGGTAGTGCGACCAAATTCACTATCCAGGGATGCCAGTGCCGCCGCGGCTTCTTCGACCGCGTCGTCATCGGGCTCGGTCTCGGTATCGTTCAGTATTTCGTTAGTTTCGGTTGGCGCAGTTTCATGGACCTTGATGCCCATGTCGTTGATCATGCGAATGATATCTTCGATTCGTTCGGGTTCTACGATGCCTTCGGGGAGGTGGTCATTGACCTCGGTATAAGTGAGAAAACCCTGTTCTTTACCTTTTGCTATCAGCTCTTTTAAACGGGACTGTTGATCTTGATCCATGGTGCCTCGATGAAATTTACAAAACTGCAGACTAATCCACCAGTATATAAGACTTTTTTAGGTTTTTACAAGCTAATAGCCTGTGTAATTGCTGTTTAGCGAATTATTATTTAAGTTCCTGTTTTTCGGAGTCGGACAGGGTCTCTCCGCGTTGCAATTTTTCAATTAGTGATAATTTACGGCCTTTGATATATTTTTCCTGCAGGCGTTGCAGACAGTTTTCGAACATGCGGTCGATGCTCTCTTCGTCTTCCATCGCCGGTTGCATAGCGGCGAGCTTATACAGATGTGATTCGTTTTCGTCGCCCTTGAAGCGGTCGAGTAAATTCTGCGTACTGATTCCGGGTTCTTCGTGAATTTTATCGAGCAGTTGTAATAATAAACCGACACCGGGGATATTCGTTTCGGCCAGCTCGTGATGGGCACTGGTGTTATCGGCAAGCGATGGCTTTTGCAGTAACAAATTGATAGCCAGCCGGGTGGGCGTCCAGTGTTGTTCGGGCAGCTTGATCCTGCCCTCTGGCGCGGTACTGTCGTGGCCCAGAATTTTGAGTAGCCGGTTGTCGAGCTCAACCGATAGCTGGCGTTCGACTTCGCCGAGAATTTGATCCCTTAGGCTCTGCAAGGGTATCTGGATGAAATAAGGGCGCAGGCGATCGAGGAACTGGGATTTACCCTCGAGTGTTTTTATATTGCACTGCGAAAGTAGGGTCTCGAACAGAAACTCGGTCAGTGTCGCGGCATCATTGACCGCACTTAGAAATCCCTGCTCACCTTGCTCCTTGATGTATGTATCGGGATCGTGGCCGTCGGGCAAAAACAGGAATCGCGCCAGGCGGCCTTCTTTCAATGACACCAGGCACTGTTCGAGCGAACGCCAGGCGGCTTTCTTGCCGGCCGCATCACCGTCGAAGCAAAACACCAGGTTTTTACAACTGCGAAACAGTTTTTCAATTTGAGCGTTATTGATTGCGGTACCAAGCGTGGCGACCGCGGTTTTAATGCCGTGTTCTGCGAGCGCAATCACATCCATGTAACCCTCGGTAATGTAAATCTGATCAATTACCGCAACCGCTTTTTTCAGTTCGTAAAGACCATATATCTCCTCGCCCTTGTGGAATACCGGCGACTCGGGAGAGTTCAGGTACTTGGGGTTGTCCTCGACATCGATGACACGGCCACCGAATGCGATCGTGCGCCCGCGCCGATCACGAATAGGAAACATCATACGGTGTCTAAAGCGGTCGTAATGTTGTCCGTTATCCTTCTCGATCAACATGCCGGCATCGCTCATCAGTTTTGGCTCGCCACTCAGGTTGTTCCAGCCGGGGGGTGCGTAGCCGATGGCAAAGTCCCTGGCCGTCTCCCCACCGATGCCACGCTGCTTTAGATAATCCATTGCTTGCGTGTGTTGCTTGAGCTGTGCCAGATAAAAGTCGGTACATTGTTGCAGTGCGGTGTAAATCGTTTCTGAGTCCTTGTGCGGTTGCCGCGGGGCCTGTCCCTTTTCATAGGGCACCTCGACGCCGATCATCTGTGCCAGCGCCTCGATCGACTCGACAAAATCCATATGATCGTAATCCATCAGGAAACTGATTGCGTTGCCGTGTTGTTGACAACCGAAACAGTGGTAAAACTGCTTGTTCTGGCTCACCGAAAACGAGGAAGTTTTTTCGTTGTGGAAAGGGCAGCAGGCCCAGTATTCCTTGCCCTTCTTCTTTAACGGCACACGCGCGTCGATCACCTCGACGATATCGACACGGTTGAGCAGGTCGTCGATAAATGGGCGTGGGACTCTACCGGCCATAAGGGTTATATCCAGGAGTTAATTTTAAATGTGCTTTCGAGGATAGGATTTTAGTCGCATACGTGATCATTCGAGTACAAAAAAACACCGCCAGGGTGCAAAAAGACATTCTCGAAAGCACATTTACGCGGCATTGCGTTGCAGGGTTTCTAGCAGGGAGTCAAATTCAGCCGCTTTCGGTTTCACCATCCAGATCTTGCGCTTGAAATGGCTGAAGTTCTCGAGGATATACTGCCCCCATTCACTTCCGGTTTCATCGACATATTCCTGTATTGCCGAGGTCAGGTACACGCGGTGGCTTTCCATGCTGCCATCGACGATGCGATGAATATCGATTAACTCGTTATTGATGCGGTCGATGAAACTTCGGTCGAGATCGAGTACATAGGCGATGCCACCGGTCATGCCGGCACCAAAATTGATCCCGGTGTTGCCGAGTACGGTGACAATGCCACCGGTCATGTATTCGCAGCCATGGTCACCAATACCCTCGATTATTGCCGTAGCACCGGAGTTACGCACTGCAAAACGCTCACCAGCAAGACCAGCCGCAAACAACTTGCCTCCGGTTGCACCATACAGACAGGTATTGCCGATAATAGTCGAGTCCTGTGATTTAAAATGACTGTTTTTCGGTGGCGTGATGATTACCTTACCCCCGGCCATACCTTTACAAACATAGTCATTGGCATCGCCTTCGAGGTACATATGCAGGCCACCGGCGTTCCAGACGCCAAAGCTCTGACCGGCTGTGCCTTTCAAATGCAGCGTGATCGGTTGATCATCCATGCCATGATTACCGTGAATTCGGGCAATTTCGCCGGATAGCCGCGCACCGATGGAGCGATGCACGTTTTTCACCTGGTATTCGAATTCGCCACCGCCGCTGTTTTTGATCGCAGCCAGGCAATCGACAACCATTTGCTCGGCCAGTTCACCTTTGTCGAACGGGACGTTGCGTTCCTGCGTGCAATACTGGGGCAGATCGGCATCGAGTCCGCCGTCGAACAATATTGGTTGCAGGTTTAAATTTTTCTGACTCGCTGTTTTACCCTCGATCGCCTCGAGCAGGTCGGTTCTGCCGATCAGGTCTTCGAGTTTGGCGATACCGAGCGAGGCCAGAATCTCGCGTACTTCGCGGGCAATAAAGCGAAAGTAGTTTTTCACCTTCTCAGTATTACCGGTGAAGTGTCGTTCGCGCAGCAGTTGGTTTTGGGTCGCGACGCCGGTAGCGCAGTTATTGAGATGGCAAATACGCAGGTATTTACAACCCATTGCAATCATCGGACCGGTACCGAAGCCGAAACTCTCGGCACCGAGAATGGTAGCCTTGATAACATCGAGGCCGGTTTTCAGGCCACCGTCGGTCTGAATTCGTACCTTTTCGCGTAGCTTGTTGGCGCGAAGCACCTGGTGGGTTTCGGTGAGGCCGAGTTCCCAGGGCGAACCGGCATACTTAACCGAGGTTAATGGGCTGGCGCCGGTGCCACCGTCATATCCGGCAATCGTGATCAGGTCCGCGTAAGCCTTGGCGACACCGGCAGCGATAGTGCCGACGCCGGCCTCGGCGACCAGCTTGACCGAGACCAGCGCCTGCGGATTGACCTGCTTGAGGTCAAATATTAACTGGGCCAGGTCTTCGATCGAGTAGATGTCGTGATGTGGTGGCGGCGAGATCAATGTCACACCGGGACTGGAATTTCGAAGTCGGGCGATCAGTTTATTTGCCTTGTTACCCGGCAGTTGACCACCTTCGCCGGGTTTAGCGCCCTGTGCGATCTTGATCTGTAATACTTCGGCATTCACCAGGTAATGCGGCGTGACACCGAAGCGACCCGAGGCAACCTGCTTGATCTTGGATACTCGATCACTGCCGAAGCGCGCCGGGTCTTCGCCGCCTTCTCCCGAATTGGAGCGACCGCCGAGCTGGTTCATCGCCTGGGCCAGGGTTTCGTGGGCCTCAGGTGATAAAGCCCCGAGCGACATACCTGCTGAGTCGAATCGCTTCAAAATGTTCTCGGCAGGCTCAACAGTTGCAATGTCGATGGCTTGTTGGGGTTTCAGCACTAGTAGGTCACGCAGCGCGGCAGCAGGTCGGCCATTGACAATACTGGAATATTGTTTCCACTCTTCGTAATTGCCGCTTTCGACTGCTTTTTGAAGGCTCATCACCACGTCTGGATTGTAGGCATGGTATTCGCCATCGTGAATGTACTTGAGCAATCCACCCTGCTCGACGCCCTTACGCGGATTCCAGGCTATTTTGTTGACTGCTTTTTGCTGATTTTCGATGTCGTCAAAATTAATGCCGTCGATTCGGCTGATGCTGCCGGCAAAGCACAGGTCTACGACTTCGTGATGTAGCCCGACAATCTCGAAAAGCTGGGCACCGCGGTAGCTGGTAATGGTCGAGATCCCCATCTTCGAAATAATCTTGTAAAGTCCTTTATTGATGCCACGCCGGTAGTTGGAACCGGTGTCCGGGCATTGCAGGTCGGGTAGCTCCCCGCTTCGTGTCATACCGACAATACTGGCATAAGCCAGGTATGGATAAATTGCGGTGGCGCCATAACCGAGTAGTACTGCCATCTGGTGCGAATCCCTGGCGGTGCCGGTTTCGACCAGGATATTGGTGTCGCAACGTCCGCCGGTATAACACAGGCGACGATGTACCGCGCCGGTGGCCAATGCCGCATGGATCAGTATCTGGTGTTCTGGAACCCCTTTGTCGCTCAGTATCAGAATCACTATACCGCGGCGTGAGGCTTTCTCAGCCAGGTCCGAGATTTCCTTAATGGCCTGCTTCAGTCCGATTTTTTCAGGATCATAACCCAGCGATATGGTTTCGTTCGGATAACCCTGGTCATGCAGGGCGAGCAGGTCGACATATTTTTGTTCAGACAAGATCGGGGAACTGGTGATCATGCGGTTAGCGTGTTCGGCTTTTTCGTTGAACAGGTTATGCTCACGACCAAAACAGGTTTCCAGCGACATGACGATTTTTTCTCGTAATGGATCGATCGGAGGATTGGTAACCTGCGCAAACTGTTGCCGGAAACTGTCATACAGCGAACGTCGGTGCATCGATAGAACCGGCAGCGGTGTGTCATCGCCCATAGACCCGGTTGCTTCCTGCGAGTCCTGTGCCAGCGGTTTAAGTATCTGGTCGCGTTCTTCGAAACTGACCTGGAATTGTTTTTCCAGGCGGGTGAGTGTTTCCCGATCCATCGCCAGTGCCGAGAATGGCGAGTTGACCGGGTTGGCGCTCAGACGTTTGAGCCTGTCGCGAAGCCACATTTCGTAGGGATGGCGATCCTGCAGCATTTTATCGATATCGTCGGACAGCAGTAGCTTGCTGGTTTCGGTATCAATCGCGATCATTTCACCCGGTTTTAAACGACCTTTCGCAATCACGTCGTCGGGCGCGTAATCCCACACGCCAATCTCGGAGCCGAGCGTAATATGGCGGTCTTTGGTCATTACCCAGCGTGCGGGTCGTAAACCATTACGATCCATTACGCAGCAGGCATAGCGGCCTTCGGTGAGGACAATGCCAGCAGGTCCGTCCCAAGGCTCCATATGCATCGAATTGTATTCGTAAAAAGCATGCAGGGCCGAGTCCATATGCTCGACGTTTTGCCAGGCTGGCGGTACCAACAGGCGCATCGCACGAAATATGTCCATGCCGCCAGTGAGCAGGAAATCGAGCATATTGTCCATCGAGCTCGAATCCGACCCGGACATGTTGACCAGTGGTTTTATCGCTTCGACATCGGGTAGTAGCTCGCTCTTAAATTTATAAGCGCGCGCGTTGGCCCAGTTGCGATTTCCCTGGATAGTGTTGATCTCGCCGTTATGTGCAAGGTAACGAAACGGCTGGGCGAGGCGCCATTGCGGCCAGGTATTAGTCGAAAAGCGCTGATGAAAAACACAAATTGCGCTTTCCATCGCCTCGTCGTTCAGGTCCTGGTAAAACACCGGCAGATTATCCGGCATAACCAGTCCCTTGTAGGAAAGCACGCTCGATGCCATGCTGGAAATATAGTAGTAGTCGTCGATGCGCGAATTGTCGAGCGCTTCGTGCGCCTTACCGATTGCGCGCCTGGCCAGGTAAAGCGATCGATCAAACTTGGCCACGCTCATTTCGGCGGGCGCGTTAACATAGGCATGGAAAATTGCCGGTAGCGATTTCAAAGCCTCTTCGCCACAGGCGGAGGGGTCGGTTGGCACCTCACGCCAACCTGCGAAATCGATGCCCTGATCGGCAATTTTTTGTTCAATGATTGCCTGCGATATTTCGGTTTCGCCGACATGCGGAGAAATAAAAATCAGGCCCACGGCGTAGAGTTCGGCGCAGTCGATGCCCGCTTCGGTCGCCTTGCTGCGAAGAAACGCGTCGGGTTTCTTTAACAATAATCCGCAACCATCGCCGGATTTTCCGTCTGCTGCAATAGCACCCCGATGCGTCAGGCGCGCGAGTGCGGCAATCGATGTTTTTATAAGCCAGTGACTTGGCTTGTCGTCGATATTTGCTATCAGCCCGAAACCACAGCCATCTTTCTCGAAACTGGGGTGATACAGGCCCTTTAGTTTAGTGGTTGTGCTCATTTAGGTACCGAAATTCAGCAACGCAACAACCCTGTATGCGCTAGTCTCTCCTGCGCGGGGGTCGCTATCGGGTTACCCCTGCCTAAGGAGTCTGCCGGACTTAACGTAATTCTACTGCGAAAAAGGGCAAATATTATACCCCAATGAATCAAACCCGGTTGAATCAATTGGCGCGTGGTAGTGATTGACCAGCGTCGATGTTGCGCGGCTGTGTATTAACACCGGGTCAGCGTTTGATTGAGTAATTCCGTTTCGTAATCGGCACTAATGACAGCCTTGCCCAGGGACTTGAGGAGGATTAGCTTGATCGTGCCATCGAGCGTTTTTTTGTCGATCGCCATTGCTTTCATATAATCATCGGCTGACATATGGGGTGGTGACTTGATCGGCAGTGAGGATTTTTCGAGTATATCTATAGTCCGCTGTTTGATTGTCTCATCGATCCAGCCGTGGCGCAGTGACAGGTCGGCTGCCATTACCATACCCACGGCAACGGCCTCGCCGTGTAACCATTTACCGTAGCCCATCGTCGTTTCAATCGCGTGGCCGAAGGTATGTCCCAGATTCAATATTGCGCGAATACCGGACTCACGTTCGTCGAGTGCAACAATTTCGGCCTTGATGGTGCATGAAACCCGGATAGCCTGGCACAACGCCTGGTAGTCACCAGCCAGTAACTGATCTATATTTTGTTCCAGCCAGTCGAAAAACTCAGAATCATGAATCAGTCCATATTTGATTACCTCGGCAAGGCCGGCACTGAGCTCGCGGGCGGGCAGGGTGTCGAGGGTGCCTGTATCGGCGATCACGCACTGCGGTTGGCAAAAAGCACCGATCATATTTTTACCGAGTGGATGGTTGACCCCGGTTTTGCCTCCTACTGACGAATCTACCTGGGCCAGTAGCGTAGTCGGGATCTGAATATAGTGTACTCCACGTTGATAAATGCTGGCGGCGAAGCCGGTAATATCACCGACCACGCCACCACCGAGCGCTATCAAGGTGGTCTGGCGATCATGCCGTTGCTGCAGCAAGGCATCAATTATTTTTTCCACTGTTGCGACGCTCTTGTGCTGCTCGCCATCGTCCAGGATCAAACAGTCGTGGCGAATATTATGCGCTTTCAAAGTCGCCTGAATTTTGGCCAGGTATAAAGGTGCGACCGTGGTATTGGAAACCACAAGTGCTGAATTACCACGAATGTGGCTGACCAGTAATTCGGCTTCGCTAAGCAGGTCGGTACCGATATAAACAGGGTAACTTCTGTCACCGAGGTCGACTGTGAGGGTATCGGAAAGAGCCATGGTTATAGTAAATGATCGGGTAGTTGATTGATTATTTCGGATGCCAGTTTGCGGGCTGATTTTCGATCAGTCTTCACCGCAAGATCGGCAAGGTCAAGGTATATTGGCCTGCGTTCATCGAACAGGGCTTCGAGTCGTTGGCGCGGATTATCGGTTTGTAACAGGGGCCTTTTTTTGTCCCGGCGCAGACGATGTAATTGTTGGTTTACGGTTGTATCGAGAAAGATGATAAATCCGCAAGAAATCAACAACGCCTGATTTTCTTTACGTAAAACCGAGCCACCACCGGTGGCGACAACCTGGCTGTCCTGCTCGAGTAATTCTATCAACGCATTCGATTCACGGTCGCGAAACCTGTTCTCTCCTTCAACGTCAAATATTCGGCCGATATCGACCCCGGTTTTTTCTTCGATGAAATGATCGCTGTCACGAAATTCGCGGTGCAGTTTTTTCGCCAGAATATTACCGATAGTTGATTTACCTGATCCCATCGGACCAATCAGGATGATATTTTGCGCCTTCATCGGGCCATGATACTAGAAACAGCCGCGATACATTAGTGGGCTGACTTGTTTAATTAAAACAATCTACCTGGCGGGCAAAAAAAGACAGCCCGGGGGCTGCCTTTGTAGCTCGATAGCGAGTGAGGCTTAGCGGACAGCGAGCGTGGTACCCTGCAATATTTTCGGTGTTACAAAAATAAGCAGCTCTGAGCGATCATCCACATTTATGGAAGATCGAAACAGTACGCCAATGATCGGTAGATCACCAAAGAAAGGTACCCGGGTTGTCTGTTTTGTCGTTAACGTTTCGTAAATACCACCGAGGACAACGGTTTGGCCATTGTCAACCAGTAGTTGCGACTGTACCTGGCGAGTATCGATACTCGGTGCAAACAGCCCCGATCCAAATGCTACCAGTTCGCCCTGCGAATCCTTGTGCACATCGAGGTCCATAATAACGCGGTCATCGGGTGTTATCTGTGGTGTGACCTCCAGCGACAGCACGGCTTTTCTGAATTTTAGCGTTGCATCGCCATCATCCAGCTCCAGATACGGAATTTCTATACCCTGTTCGATTTTAGCTGTGTGTGAATCGGCAGTAATAACTCTCGGGCTGGATACGACTTCGCCGCGACCTTCAATCTGGGCCGCAGAGAGTTCCATCTCCAGCAACGTGCCGAGTGGTAACTTGGCCAGTGCCAGCGCGAATGAACCGGCCGGGTTCTGTACCGGCAGATTTACCGCTAAACCCTCGCCTATTCCTAGTGGATCATTATTTAACAGGTTGGTAACTCCCTCAAGAGTACCTGAACCGACAGCGGCGTCTCCGGTAGTAGCACCCCCCGAAGAGTCTCTGCTGATACCAAATCGCACACCCAGTTCCTTACTGAAATCGTCGTTCGCGATTACAACTCGTGATTCGATCAGTACCTGACGTACCGGAATATCCAGTTGGGCGAGTAGTTGGCGTACGTTGGACAGGCTCGAGGTGGTGTCTTTTATCAGCAGGGTATTGGTTCGAACATCGACACTCACCGAGCCTCTATTCGACAAAATGGCATTGTCTGTCTGATTTAGCAGTTCAGCCATTTCCTCGGCCTTGGCATAGTTGACCCTGATAAATTCGGTGCGCAGGCGCTCTAATTCCTCGACCTGTTTGCGAGATTCGAGTTCGAGTTTCTCGCGGGCGGCAATTTCGTCGGTTGGCGCTATTAAAATGACGTTGCCGGCGCGACGCTGAGCCAGGCCCTTGGTTTTCAATATGATATCCATGGCCTGGTCCCAGGGCACGTTTTTCAGACGCAAGGTCAAATTGCCGACGACTGAATCACTCACCACCAGGTTTAAGCCGGTAAAGTCTGCGAGTAACTGCAATACCGACCGAACTTCGATATCCTGGAAGTTCAGCGACAGGCGATCACCGGTATAACCAAACTTGGTTTTCTTCTTTTTCTCAATTTCTTCCTTGGAGATCGGAGCCACTTCAATCGTATATATCTTGTCAGTTTGATAAGCCAGGTGTTCGAAATCACCATTCGAAGCGATAGTCAGTCTGATATTGGAGCCGTCTTGAATAGTGTCGATATGGGTGATTGGAGTCGCAAAGTCACTGACATCCATACGCCGCTGTAATTTATCAGGCAGTATCGAACCGATTAGCTCGACGTAGACCGCATTATTTTCACGCCATACATCGGTACTAATCGAGGAACTGGTGAGATTGAGAATAATACGCCCCTCTCCATTCGGACCGCGTTTAAAATCGATATTGGTAATACCCTTGGTGATTCCCGATTGTGCCCTGGTAAGCGATACATTGGTGATCGATGCACTGGTTTGACTAGAGGCTAATGTTGGCTGGGCCAGCTCGCCCAGTGTTAGTGTCATCTGATTCCCGTCCACACTGGTTGAGTAGTCACTCTTCTGTGTCAGATTCAGCACAACCCGGGTCCGCCCCTGCGCTGCCGCTGAAATTATATTTTGTAAGTTACCGATTCCAACTTGCATATTTCTTTGCCGCAGGCTGTTGGTAGTATCGGCAAAGTCCAGTGCAATACGGGCTGGTTCGTCTATCGTGAAAGCGCGTGGTTCGACCGCATCTTCATCAAAGGTGAATACCAGTTGCACCGCGTTTCCGGTCATTACCGAAAAATCCAGGCCGATTAATTCGCGGGCGATAACAGGATTCAAACCAAGTCCTAGCAGGCATAGCCCGGCTAGAGAGTTTTTGAATATTTTAGTGATCATTTGTTTCCTACTGCGGGTGTTCATGGGTAATTCCTCTCGCTATTCGATCAGCGCTACGGCCGAAGCCCGTTCGATATAATTGCCTAAGCCGTCGGGTACAATTTCCGTCAGCTCAACTATTTGGTCGGAGACCGAAATTATGCGCCCGTGGTTCTGTCCCATATAATGGCCTTCCAGTACTCGGTGTACAGTATTGTCCGGGGCAAAAATCAGTCCCCATTTGATGCCATCTTTGGTGATGGTGCCTTTAAGCCGCAGGGTATCCAGTGGAAAGTCTTCCAACGGCTCGCGAACGCGATCAATATTCGGCTTGGGACCGCTGGCGATATTTTCGATCAATTCCGCATTTTCATCAGGGCGCCTGAAATCCACCAGCCTGAACGGGTCTCGCAGATCATGCGAGGTGTATTCGAAATTCTGGTAAGGCTGAAACTCGGGTATCGGTTCGATTCGACCAGGAGGCTGGGCCTTGATCTGTTGTGCAAATGTGCGTAGATCGCCAACACCCTGATTACAGGCACTCAACAATGCTGCCAAAGACAATACAAAGATTAAGCGAAAAGGCTTTTTTAGATACTCTGTCATTGCTCATCTTCCTGAAGGTATCGATAAGTCTTGGCAGTTGCCGACATTTTAAGCCGGTCTGATGGCGCCCCTTCTTGCTCAGCCTTATCAGCTGGTTCCAGTTTCATGTCGCTGATTGTTACGATTCGGGGCAGGGCCGCTATACCACTGATGAAGGTTGCCATCTGGTGGAACGATCCTATCACTTCCAGCTTGATAGGTAATTCAGCATAGAATCCTTTCTTTTCCTCTGAACTGGGTTTGAATTTATTCACTTCGAGCCCGCTGGCCAGGCCGGTCTGCGATACGTCTACAAGCAATGACTCAACGTCGGTTTTCTCCGGCAGTTGTCGTAATAGGGCCCCGAAGGTGGCATTCATTTCGGCCAGCTGCTCCTTATAAAGATCCAACTTGGCCGCACGCAGGGCTTTAACTTTAAATTCTTCTTTTAACCCAATTTCCTTTTTTTGATGGCCTTCAAGCTCATCCAGCTGTTTCTGTGTATCAAACCAGAGTCCGGCGCCAATAATTATTGTACATAAGGTGATGATTACCCCCAGCCGAACGGAAAGGGGTGAGTTACCAATATTGTCCGGTTCGAGGTGATTTTGGAGGTCTTCCAGATTCATGGTTTAAGGCCTCCATCATCAGAGACTTCGTCTTCGTTTTCATCAGGTGAAGTCTGCTTGACGGTTAGTGTAAAGGTGCTGATACGATTCACTTTTATATCTTCAATTTCTATAACGCTTAAATTCGGCGCTTTAAGCCAGTCGGATGCGTCCAGGTTTCGCATGTAGGTAGAAACCCGGGCATTCGATTCGGCCTGCCCATTCATCAACAGGTTGTTTCCAGTCTGGGATAAAGACTCCAGGTAGACGCCGTTAGGCACGGTGCTCACTATCTCGGTAAATAAATGTACGATCGAAGGACGACTGCGCTGCAAATCCTGGATAACTTCCATACGTTCTACGAGGCTACGGCGAACCTTCCTGAGTTCACTGATTTCGGCAATTTCCTCGTCCAGCTTGCTAATTTCACTGCTCATAAATTTGTTTCTTGAGAGCTGGTAGTCAATCTTTGTGACCATCTGAATATGTATCAGACCAACGAGTGCCGCTGCCAGAAACATCATCAGGGCAGTGAGTACACCGAATTGTTTTTTCTGCTCCTGGCGAAGTTCCTCGCGCCACGGGAGTAGATTGATTACTGTAATCATTGATATTCAGCCCCGCGAATGGCAAGCCCGGCAGCAATTAGGAACGAAGGTGCGTCGGCCTTCAAGTTAGCCTTATTGACCCTGCTTGAAGATGACATATCGCTAAAGGGATTGGCGATGCTGGTAGGCACGCCAATATGAGACTCGGTTAATTCCGCCAGATTCGATAGGCACGAGGTACCGCCAGCTAATACCAGGTGGTCTATATCACTGTCTGCACCGCCTGCCGAATAAAAGAACTGTAAAAAGCGGCTAACTTGTTGTGCGGTTGTTTCCTTGAAGGGTTCAAGTACTTCGGGTTCGTAATTGTCTGGTAGCCCACCCTGGCGCTTGGCGAGTCCAGCTTCATCGTAAGAAAGGCCATAACGGCGCATAATTTCTTCGGTCAACTGCTTGCCGCCAAAATTTTGCTCGCGAGTATAAATTAACTTGTGATTCTGGATCACGCTCAGGTTGGTCATGGTGGCGCCGATATCGACGATGGCAATGGTTTTATCCATGCCCTCGTCAGGCATTTGTGATGCCATCGCTGAAAATACGGTTTCCACGGTATAGGCTTCGATATCGACAATTTTGGCGGTCAGGCCGGCAAGTTCAATTGCAGTGACACGCTCATCTACGTTTTCACTTCGGCAGGCCGCCAGTAATACGTCGACTGTCTCGGGATTATCTTCGGTGATTCCCATGACCTGAAAATCGAGATTAACTTCTTCCAGCGGATAGGGTATATATTGATCTGCTTCAAGCTGGATCTGCCCTTCCATTTCGTCTTCCGAAAGATTCGCGGGCATGGTGATTTTTTTCGTGATAACCGAGGAACCGGCGACTGCGATTGCGACATTTTTTGATTTTACTTTTGACTTGTTCAGCGCACGCTTTACACTTTCACCTACCGCTTCGATTTCGGCGATATTTTTTTCGACGACGGCATTGACCGGCAACGGCTCGACACCGATACCTTCGATCCGGTAGGTAGAACCGGTTTTACTCAATTCCAGCAGCTTTACTGATGTGGAACTAATGTCTATCCCGATCAATGGTGGTTTTTTTTGCGATAAAAACACAGGTGTTCCTCAGTGTGTGCCTATGTTCATAGATCCTATACTATAAACTATAAATTACATTAAGACCTGACTGTAAGTATTTAAAATGTTAAATTATTCTAATATATATGCCGATGAGTCTAGTTTAACACTTCGGACTTGTCGATACTTATCAGGTATACGGTTATATGTATAGCCTAACTTTATGAAAAAACTACTAAAAATCATTTCATGGTTGTTTGCAGCCGGGTCCATCGTGTTGATTGCCGGCGTGTTCTATATTTATGCTGTTCTGATTCCGACGCTCCCTTCGATTGAGAATCTGGAAGACACGCAACTACAGGTACCATTACGTGTGTATGACAGGAACGATGTGTTACTGGCTGAATTCGGTGAACATCGACGCATTCCGGTCAATTTCGAGAATATACCGCCTCATGTTATTGACGCCTTTGTCGCTGCGGAGGACGACCAATTCTGGAATCACGTCGGTGTTGACCCGCTTGCTTTAGCCGCTGCTGCCTATGAACTGGTGGTCACTGGTAAAAAAACCCGCGGCGGGAGTACGATTACGATGCAGGTGGCGCGTAATTTTTTCCTCAGTAAGGAAAAAACCTATGCCCGCAAGCTGAATGAGATACTGTTGGCACTGAGAATAGAAAGTGAGTTGAGCAAGGAAACAATACTGGAGTTATATCTCAATAAAATATTTCTCGGCCATCGCTCATACGGCATATCTGCCGCTTCGCTGGTCTATTATGGCAAGCCACTGATTGATCTGAGTATTGCCCAGGCCGCGATGATCGCCGGCCTGCCCAAGGCCCCCTCAAAATATAATCCGATTATTAACCCCGAGAGGGCGCTGATCAGGCGCGACCATATTCTGGGTCGCATGCGTGTATTGAAATTTATCGACGACGAGGCATATGAACTGGCTCGGGCTGAACCAGTCACTGCCGAGTTGTATACTGCCAAAACCATCGCCGATGCAAATTATGTTGCCGAAATGATCCGGGCTGAGCTATTTGAGCAGTATGGCGAGGAAGCTTATAAAGCCGGATTGAATGTCTATACCAGTATCGACGGCGAATTGCAGGTGGTTGCTAATCAGGCCTTGCGCAGGGCCTTGCTGGATTACAATCGGCGACACGGGTATCGCGGTGTAATCACTTCCATCGAAGTACCGGAATCGCTCGATGAACCGATTGATTACGAGTTCGCCGAGGATCTGGAATCGCTAACATGGGATCCTTTTGGTCTTGACCTGATTTCTGATCAACGCATCGGTGGATTACGTAAAGGCGTTGTCATGTCAATCAACCAGAACCTGGAACCCGAAGAACCGGAATCTGAAGAACCGGTAGCGGAGGGTGAGGCTCCGGTCGAAGCGGTAGCCGAAGTAGAGGTCGAGGATAAATCGTCGGCGACGGTATTAATCTCGAACTACGAGAATATCGAGTTACTCTTTAAGGGCGGAATCGACTGGGCCAGAACCTACATTGAGGTCGACAGGCAGGGCAAGCCACCCGTGGCAATTGAAAATGTTTTATCGGTCGGTGATGTAATCTGGCTGGAGCAACGCGATGGCCAGTGGCTACTGGCTGATATTCCGAGAGTCGAGGGGGCGATTGTTTCGATCGATTCAACAGATGGCGCGATTCGAGCCATGGTCGGAGGTTTCGATTATTTTAAGAATAAATTCAATCGGGCGACTCAGGCCAAGCGCCAACCGGGTTCAAATTTCAAACCATTTATATATTCAGCCGCCCTCGAGAAGAATTTTACCGCGGCGAGTATCATTAATGATGCACCGGTAGTCTTCGATGACGATTCCCTCGAAACAACCTGGCGACCGGAAAATTACTCGGGTAGATTTTATGGCCCGACACGTTTGCGTGAAGCCCTGGTAAAATCAAGAAATCTGGTGTCGATTCGGATATTACAGGCCATCGGCCTGCGCCATGCCACGCGCTATGCGGAAAGATTTGGATTCTTACGAGCTGATATGCCCTACGATCTCTCCCTGGCGTTGGGTAGTGGAGCATTTTCTCCCCTCGAAATTGTCCGCGCTTACTCGGTTTTTGCCAATGGAGGATACCTGGTAGATCCTTATACCACGATTCGCGTGGAGACCGGCGACGGTAAGGTAATTTTCCAGCATGAGCCGTTGAGCGTATGCCAGGGTTGCGAACTGGAATCACTTGAAAGTCTCGAACTCGAACTGGAGCCGGAGCAGGACACTTCTTTAGTAGCAGTCGAAATTTTAGAACCCGCTGAGGGCATCGAAGCGACGGCATTAGAAGATGCGGAAATCGCAGCCGAACTTGAGGCGGCACCGGAATACGCACCGCGCGTCATATCTGCTCAAAACTCTTTTATCATGGGCTCGATGATGCGCGAAGTTGTCAGTCGAGGTACTGCGGTTCGTGCCAAGGCGTTGGGGCGGGCCGACATCGGTGGTAAGACGGGAACCACCAACGATCAGATCGATGCCTGGTTTAGCGGTTTCAATGACCAGGTGGTGACCACAGCCTGGGTTGGATTTGATAATCAACAAACGCTCGGAGGTCGGGAAACGGGTGGGCGAGCAGCTTTGCCAATGTGGTTAAATTATATGAAAGTAGCACTCGAGGGTAGCCCCGAAAACCTGGTAGAACAGCCCACCGGGCTGGTTACGGTGCGCATCGATTCCCAGACCGGCAAACGTGCCGGGCAAGATACGGTGAATAGCAGGTTTGAAATATTCCGGATCGAAAATGCGCCGAAAGAAAAAAACGCTATCCAGGCGAACGATGGTTCGATCGCGCAAACCGGGGGTGGGGTGGTGGAAGCTAGCGATGAGGAGTTAGCCGAGGACATCTTCTAGCAGCCTGCTGAAAAGGTCTCAGGTAGCGCATAACGGCGTTAAACATTGGCTCAAAATGCTCATTTACTTCGTGTAAACTGCGCTTTTTCGCCAATGTTTGCCTTGTTCTGCACCACCTGAGACCTTTTCAACAAGCTGCTAGCTTCGACTAACTATCTGGGTCTTAGCTAACCAGGCTTTGACTGGCGGATCTCGTGGCCGAATTCGTGTACCGCGTCGATTAATACCGCTAGATGCTCCGGATCAACCGATGGATGGATGCCATGTCCCAGGTTAAATACATGGCCGGGCTGGTTGCCATACCTGGCTATTATATCCCTGACGGCAGCGCGAATGGACTCGGGCGAGGCGTACAAAACGCAGGGGTCAAGATTTCCCTGCAAGGCCACCTTGCCTGCCACACGGCGTCTTGCTTCGTCAATATCGATGGTCCAGTCCAGGCCGATCGCGTCACAGCCAGTGTCTGCAATCGCTTCAATCCATTGAGCGCCACCCTTGGTAAACAGGGTGACCGGAATAGTTTGACCATCGTGCTGGCGCTTCAACTGGGAAACGATCTGCGCCATATAATCGAGTGAAAAGTCGCGGTAGGTTTGCGGCGTTAAAACACCACCCCAGGTGTCAAAAATCATTACCGCCTGGGCGCCGGCTTCTATTTGCGCATTCAGATAAGCAGCAACCGATTGCGCGAGTATGTCCAGCAAACGATGCATGGCTGCAGGGTTTTCATACATCATTCCTTTGACGTAACGGTAATCTTTGGAGCTACTGCCTTCGACCATGTAAGTTGACAGTGTCCATGGACTACCACTGAAACCGATTAATGGCACCGCGCCACTGAGTTCGGTTCGTACCAGGCTGACCGTATCGGTAACGTAACGTAATTTTTCTGCCGGATCGGGCACGAGCAATTTATCGATGTCCTTTTCATTGCGTACCGGCCTTTCGAATTTAGGTCCCTCTCCCTCGCTAAAATACAATCCCAGGCCCATCGCGTCGGGGATCGTCAGGATATCGGAAAATAATATAGCCGCGTCCAGATTAAACCGGCGTATCGGTTGTAGCGTCACCTCGCAGGCGAGGTCTTTATTTTTACACAGATCGAGGAATCCGCCGGCAGCTTTGCGAGTTTCGCGGTATTCGGGCAGGTATCGCCCGGCCTGACGCATAATCCATACCGGCGTGGTATCGGTAGGCTGGCGCAACAGGGCCTTGATTAAACGATCGTTCTTCAGGGGCGCAAAGGTCAATTCTTATACCTCCAGATAGTCCAGTATGCCTTCTGCCGCTTTTCTGCCCTCGTAGATGGCGGTAACGACTAAATCCGATCCGCGTACCATGTCGCCGCCGGCAAATATTTTTTGATTCGATGTCTGAAATGGAAAGGGGCCATGCTCGGGCGCGGTCACCTTGCCTGATTCGTCGATATCGATTTGAAACTCGGAAAACCAGTCGGCTGGGTCGGGGCGAAATCCGAATGCGATAATCACCGCATCGGTAGGGAGAATTTCCTCCGATCCCGGAATTACTTCGGGCCGCCGGCGACCCTGTTCATCGGCTTCCCCCAGCTTTGTCGATACCAGCTTGACACCCTCGACCTTGCCATCGCCTACAATTTCGACCGGTTGGCGGTTAAACAGGAACCGGATACCTTCTTCTTTGGAGTTAGCCACTTCACGCATCGAACCGGGCATGTTGGCTTCATCACGCCGATAGGCGCAGGTGACGCTGGTGGCCTGCTGCCGAATCGCGGTACGATTGCAATCCATGGCCGTGTCACCGCCGCCCAGGACGACAACGTTTTTACCGGCCAGGTCGATAAACTCCGGTACATCCTCGGTATCAAAATCAATCTGGTGATGGATATTGGCAATCAGGTAGGGTAGTGCCTCGAATACGCCTACCTTGTCTTCACCCGGAAATTCACCCTTCATATAGGTATAGGTGCCCATGCCGAGGAATACTGCATCGTAGTCTGCGAGCAGCTGCTCGAAGTTGATATCTCTGCCAACTTCGGTATTCAAACGAAACTCGATGCCCATATTTTCAAACATGGTTCGGCGACGCGTGATGACCTCTTTTTCGAGTTTGAAAGGTGGTATGCCGAAAGTGAGTAAGCCACCAATCTCGGGATATCGGTCAAACAGGACAGATTTCACACCATTACGCGTGAGTACATCGGCGCAGCCAATGCCGGCGGGTCCGGCACCGATCACCGCCACTTTTTTGCCGCTATCGACGACAGCCGATAGATCGGGTGACCAGCCCTGTGCAATTGCAGTATCGGTAATGTATTTCTCGACCGACCCAATGGTCACCGCCCCAAACCCGGTATTCAGCGTACAGGCGCCTTCGCAGAGTCTGTCCTGCGGGCAAATTCGGCCGCAGACTTCGGGCAGGCTATTGGTTTTGTGCGACATTTCCACGGCTTCCATCAGGTTGCCCTCGGCGACCATTTTGAGCCAGTTGGGAATATAGTTGTGTACCGGGCACTTCCATTCGCAGTAGGGGTTGCCGCATTCGATACAACGTTCGGACTGATTCGCGGCGTCCTGCTGGTCGAAATCGGTGTAAATTTCGATGAATTCGGTTACGCGGCTGGGCGCCGGTATTTTAGCGGGGTCGCTACGTTGCACCTCCAGAAACTGGAAAACTTTAGACATCCGGTTAATACCGTCAGGCTGTTTCGAGTCTGGATTTTATCAGTAGGCTTACTATTTTCATATCGGCGCGACCTTGCAGTTGAGGCTTGAGTATTCCCATTACCTTACCCATGTCCTTAATAGAAGTGGCGCCGCTAGTCTGAATCGATTGTTCGACCAGCGCATTTATTTCGGTCTCGGAGAGCGCCTCGGGAAGATATTCCCTGATGACTTGAAGTTCAAACTCTTCGATTTCGATCAGGTCGTCGCGCGAAGCCCTGGCAAAATGTTCGATCGATTCGCGGCGTTGCTTGGTCATTCTGTCGAGTACAGCGGTAATGCGATTGTCGTCCAGTTCTATTCTTTCATCGACTTCGATTTGCTTGATCGCGGCTAACATCAGTCGAATTATTGAAAGCCTGGCCTTGTCGCCTCCTTTCATTGACGACTTCATGTCAGACTGAAGTTTGGGTTTGAGCGTGGCGGGCATTGTCAGGTTGAAACAGTGCTAGTACAGGCGTCTTCGGGTACCGAAATCCTTGGAGATACGTTTAAAATTGCGTTTCACTGCGGCAGCTGATTTACGCTTGCGTACCGAAGTTGGTTTTTCATAATGCTGGCGACGGCGGGTCTCGGTGAGAACGCCGGCTTTTTCACAGGACCTTTTGAAGCGACGCAGCGCGAAGTCAAATGGTTCATTGTCCTTTACTTTAACTGATGGCATATTAAAAATAGTCCGGGTTGTTGGGTTTCGGGCGCATAATCAGGCCGCGCCGCTTTTTGAGCCGAACAATTATAAGGACACAATATTAAATATCAATTGCCAAACGCACAAAATACTGGCATTTAGGGGCAAAAATGAAAGTTTTAGGGCTCGAAAGCTCATGCGATGAGACCGGGATCGCGCTATTCGATACGGATAGCGGTCAAATGTGGCAACGATTGTATTCGCAGATCGAAAAACACCGTGAATACGGTGGTGTCGTGCCGGAACTTGCTTCGCGCGACCACGTGGTCAAGGCGGCCCCGCTAATTCGAGAAATTCTGGATGAGTTCGGCCCGGTCGAAGAGATCGATGCGATAGCCTATACCCGTGGACCGGGACTAATGGGTGCCTTGATGGTCGGTGCCAGCCTCGCGCGTGGCCTCGCCTGGTCGTTGCAGATACCGGTGCTCGGTGTGCACCATATGGAAGGTCACCTGCTGGCGGCCATGCTCTCTGACGATTTCCCTGAATTTCCTTTTCTGGCCTTGCTGGTTTCTGGTGGACACACCCTGCTGGTCGAAGCTAAAGCGCTCGGCAGTTACCGAATTCTGGGAGAAACACTGGACGACGCGGTTGGAGAAGCATTTGACAAGACGGCTAAGTTACTGGGTTTACCCTATCCCGGAGGTCCCGAACTGGCGGCACTGGCCGATCAAACTGGCAATTCGCGTTTTACCTTTCCTCGCCCTATGATCAATCGACCCGGGCTGGATTTCAGCTTTAGCGGGCTGAAGACTCATGCGCTGAATACGGTGCAGCAAAATAGCCCGCTCGACGATACCACGCGCGCCGAAATTGCATTCGCTTTTCAACATGCCGTGGTAGATACCCTGCGTATCAAGTGTGATCGTGCGTTGACCGATACTGGTATTTCACGCCTGGTCGTAGCAGGGGGAGTGGGTGCCAATTTGTGCCTGCGTCGGGTACTGAGCAAGTTAGCTGAGGGTCGTGGTGGCATTGTTTATTATCCACCACCCGAATATTGTACCGATAATGGTGCAATGATCGCTTATGCCGGTGCGATGCGTTTACTCGCCGGGCAACGTGATGAAGACGTATATGATGTATTGCCGAGGTGGTCGATCGAATCCTTGTCAGAGGTGCGCGCTCAGGTCTCATCTCCCTGAAGCAGGCGTTGAATATTGCCTTTGTGCCGCCAGATCAGGATGATTGACATCAGGGTAAATACCGCCGTTGTCATCGCAGAGGCTTCGCGCCAGTAGATCAGGGCCGGCAGGGTGGTAAACGCAATGATCGCGGCTAATGAGGAAATCTTGAATACCCTGGCAAATAGAAGCCAGATTGCGATAATGATCACGCCGACCAACCAATCAAATCCGACGCTTACCGCGATGGCTGTTGCTACTCCCTTACCGCCCTTGAAGCCAAAATAAAGCGGGAAACAATGTCCCAGGAAAGCACTGTAACCGGTTAATGCAACGACGAATCCATCATCCACCAGCCAATGGGCGATTAATACCGGAATCAAACCCTTCAGGCAATCACCCACCAGCGTGAGGAATGCTGCTTTTTTCCCGGCGATGCGCAGTACATTGGTGGCGCCGGGATTATTTGAACCACCGGTTCTGGGATCGGTAAAGCCCATTAGTTTGCTCAGCAGAATCGCTGACGATAGCGAGCCAATCAGGTAGGCGAATAGCAATAAGCCGATCATAGTGATAGTTGAGTCGGTCATGGTGGTTTGCAGTTGTATTTCTTATTCTGTCGCGGCACTCTATCAGATTAAATTACAGTTGGCAGCAAGCGCCAATTGATAAACAGAGAACCGGTTAAAGAAATTTTCAAGTTAAATTGACCGGTTCAGGTAAGATTGATAATCACCCAGCCGACGCAGTGTCCTGCAATGTAATAGTTGCGGTCTTTTAACTACATCTTTAGAACCCCCGGATTTATAAGGCCTAATCATTGGATTTACTCAACCCACCCCGTCTGGACAAATTATCGATCAAAAAATCTTTTGATCGTGCATACAGAAGCTACGATCGTGCGGCGGTTTTGCAAAACGAGGTGTTATCGAGGCTGTTACAGAGGCTTGAGTATATACGCCATCAGCCCGGGGCCGTGATCGACATAGGCTGTGGAACCGGCAAAGGGATTGCCGGACTGCAGAAAAGGTTCCCGCGTAGCAAAATAGTCGGGCTGGACCTGGCCTTCTCGATGCTGCAAGTGAGTAAAAAGGAATATGGTTTTCTGCGCAGGAAGCGACTGGTAAGTTCGGATATGGAAAAAATGCCTTTCGCCGATGGTAGCTTTGACCTGCTGTTTTCGAACCTGGCACTGGATTGGGTAAATGATCTCAGTACTACCTTTAAAGAGTTTTGCCGAATTGGCAGACCTGGTAGTTTGCTTATGTTTGCAACCTTAGGGCCTGGAACACTCAAAGAGCTACGTGAAAGTTGGTCCAGAATAGACCAGCATCCGCATGTACATCAGTTTATCGATATGCATGATATCGGCGATGCGATGATGGCAAGCGGGTTCCAGCAGCCGGTCGTCGATGCGGAAGTCATACGACTCGAATATAAAGCATTTCGGCAGTTGTTCGATGATCTGAAAAATACCGGGGCGGTTAACGCGGATAAAGGTCGTAGCCGCGGATTAATGACACCGGCAAAATTCAGGCGACTGGAAGGCTATTACCGACAACTGGGCTATGAACGGGGTAAATTTATTGCCAGTTATGAAGTGGTCTACGGACATGCCTGGCTACCCTGACAGGCTATTTGCTAGCCCGGGGGCAGTACACCATGGGGTTGTATCCAGCCCATCCAAAAAGAAATACCTATCAGCACGAATAGCATGATCGACAATACTATTCGAATAGTCAGAAACTTTACGGTACGATTCGTTTTCCCGCGATCCTTGATCAGACTAAACATACCGGCTCCCAGGCTAACGAGCACCAGTGCCAGCAGAATTAATATTATGATTTTTATGATCATTGCTTATGTGGAATAAAATATCCGTTTTTTTAAAGTATCTGACAACAGTGCCGCAGCTGTACCGTAGCGGGCGGTCAAATTGCAGAGATTCTGAAGTTATTTTACTCGAACCAGGCAGCCGCGCGATATGATTTTTTTTAATCGACGTTTCACGCCGTCCTGGTTGATGGCGGTTATAACAATTGCCGGGCTTTTCCTGTTCATTTCGCTCGGCCTGTGGCAGCTTGACCGGGCGGCTTATAAGGATGATATAAAGCAAAGATTTGAAGTTCGGCTGAATGCCGACTATCGGCAATTTCCATCAGGGGATTCGGCATCCGAGCCTGACTGGTCGGAGATGGAATTTCGAAAACTAATATTACAAGGTCAGTATGATCCAGGGCAGTCCATGTTGATCGACAATCGGATACATAAGGGCAAGGCCGGGTATCATGTGTTGACACCGTTTAACTTAAGCGGCGGTAATCATATTGTGCTGGTCAATCGCGGTTGGGTGGCAGTCGGAAATTCGCGAGAACAATTACCGCAAGTAGTGGCACCGGCAGTGGACGGGTCGATTCGGGGAATTGTCAGCATTCCGCGTAGCGATGGTTTCAAAATGGGGAAGGTCTCTCTCAGTGACGAATGGCCCCAGGTGATACCATTTGTCGATATCGATGCGATGCAGGTTCGATTTCAAAATCAACTGTTGCCGATGACAATATGGCTGGATCCAGAGCAGGTCGGGTATTACCGGCGTCACTGGAATCCGGTATGGGCAGACCCGGAGAAAAGTCGCGCCTACGCCTGGCAGTGGTTTTCGTTTGCCGCCATTTCGGTGGTCTTGTTTGTCGGATTAAATCTACGAAGAGTGGCTAATGAGTAAAAACAGCCTGTTGTGGCACCGGTTCAAATTTATCGCCCTGGTGCTTATATTTGCTTCACCGTTTATCGGCGGCTGGATGGCCCTATATGTATTTGAGCTAAAGCCCGGGAGTATTAATTATGGCACCCTGGTAGAGCCCGTAAAAAAACTGCAGTGGCCGGTGATGAAATCTGTGACCGGGGAGCGGTTCGAAAATGGCTTCGGTCGAAAATGGACTTTCCTGTTGATCACGCGAGAGTCGTGCACCAAACAATGCCAGTCAAACCTGTTTTATATGCGCCAGATCAAAAAGCTACTCGGGCGCAATACGCCAAGGCTACAGAATGTACTGGTGATGACCGGCTCGCCAAATTCAGATTTGAGCTCGTTCCTGACTGATTATCCGAACCTGATTGTGATCGAGAATGGTAGCGACAAGCTTGATTCGCAATTTCAGGTAACAGGCGCTGGAATAGTAGGCTCGACTCCGCGACTTTACCTGGTGGACCCGGATAAAAATTATATGATGCACTACCCGGCACAGTTTGATCACTACCGGGTTCTCGATGATATCAAGAAGTTGATGAAGTTATCGCAAATCGGATGAGTCTGATATCATGCGGTGGATTGATCAATTAGTGCTTACTATATCTAGAATTTGCAGATGAACACCCTGACCTTACCTGCCTGGTCGCAGTATTACCAACTAACCAAACCAAAAGTGGTATTCCTGATCGTATTTACTGCGATGGTCGGAATGTTACTAGCGGTCGATGGAGCCGTACCGCTCAATATATTTGTGTTTGGATTGCTCGGTATTGGTCTGGCAGCTGCTTCAGGTGCCGCGATTAACCATGTTGTCGATGAGCATATCGACCGCCTCATGGAAAGAACCAGGGATCGTCCACTGGCAAGTGGGAATCTGAGCCAGAGAGCCGCACTGATTTTTGCGCTGTCGATTGGTTCAGCTGGAATATTGTTACTGGTACTATTTGTAAATCTGCTCACTGCAATTTTGACCCTGTTTTCATTGGTCGGCTATGCACTGATCTATTCGATGTATTTAAAACGAGCTACACCACAAAATATTGTACTCGGTGGCGCGGCCGGTGCAGCACCGCCTTTGTTAGGCTGGACAGCGGTAACCGGTCATGTTGAAACCGAGGCATTGTTGTTGTTTCTGATCATTTTTATCTGGACGCCGCCGCATTTCTGGGCACTGGCAATTCGACGCAGGGAAGAGTATGCGAAAGCCGATATCCCGATGTTGCCGGTGACCCACGGTGTGGAATTCACCAAGATCCAGATATTGCTTTACACGGTTCTACTTTTTGTTGTTGCGCTGATGCCCTTTATCATTCATATGAGTGGCCTGATCTACCTCGCTGGTGCCATTTCACTCGGCGTCGGATTTTTATATTACGCCATTAAATTGTATCGGGAAAAAGAACCGAACGTGATAGCCATGAAAACTTTTGGTTATTCGATATTCTATCTCAGCCTGCTGTTTGCTTTCCTGTTAGTCGACCATTACGCGAGAATTTTTATCCGGGGATATTTGCTGTAACCATCCGCTAACCGAAAAACATGCCTTACTTACCACCAGACAGGCTCATTACAAGATTCACCACCGCGACGATGCTTAGAATAAATACCAGTCCAAATAGCAAGCCGATAAATATGAAATGCGAGATTTTGCCGTGTTTGAAGTCCCGTTCCCGATTTGCATTGCTCTGTACGCCGATAAATGCTGAAAGGGTACTAAACAGGAGCTGCCCGAAACTAAGCTGATAATTTTCGTCGCTGTTTTCAGCTAATTTTTTCACGCGCATTGCCCCGGTAATGTGGTATAACTTCGAATTAATTGGCAGCCAGTATATGCGGACTGACAGGACCACTATAAAGGACGAATTGTAATTCATTATGGGCGAATTTCTTAATAGTTTAGAGAAGGATGCGCTAGCCTTTCAATTGAAAGGATGTATAATTCGCGCGTAATTTTCTGCGCCGTTTGGGTGGTTTCATCCACTCGACATTTTTAAGTTTTAAGACCGGCATTCTTTATCCTGGCGCATAAAGCGTTCACCGCGGATAGGGTATGAATTAGGGGAAAATAATGATTCTTAACAAGTTGACCGGGCGATTGTCCGCGGCTTTGGCTGGCGTGTTATCGATACTGTTTGTTACCGCCGCGCATGCCGATTACGCATTGAATATGACCAAAGGTGTCACACCAATCAGCCGCGATTTGTACAGCTTGCATATGATCGTATTCTGGATATGTGTAGCAATCGGGGCCGTGGTCTTTTGTGCTATGGCCTGGTCGATTATTTTTCATCGCAAATCACGTGGTGCGGTTGCTGCTAATTTTCACGAAAGCACGATGGTCGAATTAATCTGGACGATTGGCCCGCTGTTTATCCTGATTGCCATTGCCATTCCTGCAACAGGTACCCTGCTTGACCTCGAGGACGCCAAGACCAATGCCGATATCAATCTTCAGGTTACCGGCATTCAATGGAAATGGAAATACAACTACATTGATGAGGATGTTCAGGTAATCAGTTCGCTCGCACAAAGCAGCCGTGACGTGATCAAGGATCCGACCGGACACGAGAATTATCTACTCGAAGTGGATCAGTCGATCGTTTTACCGATCAACAAAAAAATACGTTTCCTGTTCCACTCGGATGACGTTATTCACTCCTGGTGGGTGCCCGAGTTCGCCGTAAAACAGGATGCCATTCCCGGTTTCATCAATGACTCGTGGGCTATTATCGAGGAGCCGGGTATCTATCGCGGCCAGTGCGCAGAATTGTGTGGCAAGGATCATGGTTTTATGCCGATCGTGGTTGAAGCGGTGACCGAGCGTGAGTACCGGCAGTGGCTGACGGATAAGAAAGCGGAAGCGGCCACAATAGCTGCTTCAGCCGATAAAGAATGGTCGATGCAGGATTTACTGGCCCAGGGCGAGACTGTATATAACGGCAACTGCGCGGCCTGCCACGGCCCCACTGGCGCTGGTATTCCGGGTGTTTTCCCGGCAATGACCAATAGCCCGGTAGCGACCGGAGATGCAGGCGAACATGTTAATGTGGTAATGAATGGAAAGGCTGGTACCGCAATGGCCGCCTATAAATCGCAGCTCAACGATGTCGACCTGGCAGCGGTAATAACATTCGAAAGAAACAGTTTTGGTAATAGTGTGGGTGACATGGTTCAACCCTCTGCCATCAAGAATGCTAGATAAGGGGATCTAAATGACAATTACAACCACACCAGACGAACACGATCACGGCCACGATCACGGTCAGGAACACGATCACGGTCAGGAACACGATCCCGGCCACAATCACGGCCACGGACACGAACACGACCATGACCACGATGACCACCATGGTCCTGCCTATGGCATAACACGCTGGATTACCACGACTAATCACAAGGATATTGGTACCCTTTACCTGTGGCTGTCATTTATCATGTTGCTGACTGGCGGTAGTATGGCGATGGTCATTCGGCTCGAATTGTTTCAACCCGGTCTGCAATTCGTGGCGCCCGAATTTTTTAACCAGATGACGACGATGCATGGCCTGATCATGGTATTTGGCGCGATCATGCCAGGATTTGTAGGTCTTGCTAACTGGCTGATTCCGATGATGATCGGTGCGCCTGATATGGCCTTACCAAGAATGAATAACTGGAGTTTCTGGATTCTGCCGTTTGCCTTCACGATGCTTGCCAGCACTTTATTTATGGAGGGTGGCGGTCCTGCATTTGGATGGACGTTCTACGCGCCGCTGTCGACAACCTTTGCACCAGATAGCACAGATTTCTTTATTTTTGCCGTCCATATGATGGGTGCCTCCTCGGTCATGGGAGCGATCAACATCATTGCGACAATTCTGAATATGCGTGCACCTGGCATGACTTTAATGAAAATGCCATTGTTCGTCTGGACCTGGTTGATTACTGCTTATCTATTAATCGCGGTTATGCCGGTGCTTGCCGGTACGGTTACAATGATGTTGACCGATCGGCATTTCGGGACCTCGTTTTTCGATGCCGCGGGTGGTGGTGATCCGGTCATGTTCCAGCATATATTCTGGTTCTTCGGACACCCGGAAGTTTATATTATGATCCTGCCGGCGTTTGGCGTTGTATCTGCCATCGTTCCAACCTTTGCTCGAAAGCCATTGTTTGGTTACAGCTCGATGGTTTATGCGACTGCCTCGATCGCAATTTTATCGTTCATGGTATGGGCGCATCACATGTTTACCACCGGTATGCCGGTGGCGGGTGAGTTGTACTTCATGTACGCGACTATCCTGATCTCGGTTCCAACCGGGGTTAAGGTATTTAACTGGGTAACCACGATGTGGAAGGGTTCGATGACGTTTGAAACACCAATGCTGTGGGCCCTGGGATTTATCGTCATGTTTACTATCGGAGGATTTTCCGGACTGATGCTGGGTGTTGCGCCGGTCGACACCCAATACCACGATACCTACTTCGTAGTGGCGCATTTCCATTATGTACTGGTAACAGGGGCGCTATACTCTATTATCGCGGCGTTTTATTACTGGGTGCCGAAATGGACAGGGCATATGTACAACGAAACCCATGGCAAGATTCACTTCTGGTGGTCCACGATCTCCGTGAACGTATTGTTCTTCCCGCAGCATTTCGTCGGCCTGGCGGGCATGCCAAGACGCATACCGGATTATTCATTGCAGTTTGCGGAGTTTAACATGATGTCCAGTATCGGTGGTTTTGCGTTTGGACTGGCGCAGGTATTTTTTCTCTACATCGTCATAAAAACGATTAAGGGTGGCGAAAGAGCCAGCGCCAGGGTTTGGGAAGGCGCGACCGGTCTTGAGTTTGAACAACTGCCATCGCCGCCGCCTTACCATAGTTTCACGGTAGCGCCGGAAATCAGGTAATTGGCCGGGGCGCCTTTATGCTTCGGTGAGAACCGGGGGAGCAGTCGATGCAACAGGAAGCGAGCAGAACATTGTCGGTGCAAGACCGCAAGCGACGGCTAAAGGGAATCGTAATCGCACATCTATTGATTGCCGGTTCATTTTTTATAGCGGTATTTATATGGGGTAACTTTGCGTGAAATCAACAGCACTCAAGTTAAGTCTGATACCCATAGTGATGTTCGGATTTGGCTTTGCACTGGTACCGTTGTACGATGTCTTTTGTGATATCACCGGGCTCAACGGCAAGACTGGCCGGGTTGAGGCATCGATAGTCGACCTTAGCCAGGTGGATACCTCGCGCACGATTGAAGTAAGATTTATAGCCAGTACCAACGCGGGTTTGCCCTGGAGTTTTGAGCCAGTGGTAAAGAAAATGGAAGTTCATCCCGGGAAGCTGTACAAAGCGATGTATCAGGTCCGAAGCACGACAGAGAAGCCCACAACCGGGCAGGCAATTCCCAGTGTTTCTCCTGGACAGGCAGCAGAGTACTTTAACAAGACCGAATGCTTTTGTTTTACAGAGCAAAAACTGGCCGGGTTTGAAGAACGGGAAATGCCGTTGAGGTTTATTATTGATAACGCGATTTCCGATAATATTGAGCAGATTACCTTGTCGTATACCTTTTTTAGGGTCGATAAGGGTTGAGATGAGACCGCCGAATTTCGAGCTATAGAATACAGTGTAAAGAGAGAGACTATTCATGAGTACAGCATCCCCGAAGGATTATTATGTTCCCCATGGCACCCACTGGCCAATTATCGGGTCAATAGGCCTGACCTTAACATTTATCGGTTTTGCCCGTTTCCTGCACGGTGCCGAAATGACAACCATGTTCCTCGGAATCGCAATTGTCATTTTCATGATGTTTGGCTGGTTTGGCCAGGTCATCGATGAGAGCCTCGCCGGTACCTACAACCAGCAGGTCGATATGTCGTTTCGATGGGGTATGGGCTGGTTTATATTTTCAGAAGTAATGTTCTTCGGTGCATTTTTCGGAGCTCTGTTTTATGCAAGAATGTTTTCGATCCCCTGGCTGGGTGGTGCGTCCAATAATGACGCGACGGCCTTGTTATTGTGGCCAGATTTTGAAGCGGTTTGGCCATTACTTGCGGTGCCACTGGCTGATAAATTTGAAGTCGCAAAAGAAGCGATGGGCGCCTGGGGATTACCGGCAATCAATACTGCGATTCTTTTGACATCAGGACTCACCGTAACCCTGGCGCACCACGCGCTCAAACGTCGGGATCGGGTCTGGCTCGTATACTGGCTGTTTGCCACGGTAGCTTTGGGATTTTCGTTCGTTGGTCTGCAGGCGGTGGAGTATGTACACGCTTATGAAGAGTTAAACCTGCGCCTCGATTCCGGAATTTACGGTAGCACCTTTTTCATGCTGACCGGTTTTCACGGATTCCACGTGACCATGGGTGCCACCATGTTACTGGTGATTATGATCCGTTCGATGAAGGGACATTTCGCTCCCGAGAATCATTTCGCCTTTGAAGCAGTGGCCTGGTACTGGCATTTTGTAGACGTGGTCTGGTTAGGTCTGTTCATATTTGTTTACTGGATATAATCCAGATCTGATCGCCAGGTTTTAATAGCGAATAAAAACACGGCCCAGCGCCGTGTTTTTTTTGTTCTGAATATATGTAACAGGGAGTAATTAAGGATTAAATAACTCGCTGTAATTATAGATGTTAAAGGGTATGCAGCTGGATATCATCGAGCTTGTCGAGGATACTGCCGAGAAACCCCTGCTCTTTTGCACTGAGACTTGAGAGCAGCCTGGCCTCATAAGACAGGGCCAGTGGTAGGACCTTTTGGTAGACTTTACGACCCTTGTCAGACAGGGAAAGCACTGAACGCCTTCGATCATCATTCGAAAAGTGACGCTCCAGGCGACCCGATGCCAGTAGATTCTTTACCGCCCTCGATACTGCCACCTTATCCATCGCGGTTCTATGCGAAACTTCTGCTGCGGATAAATTGGATTCTTCGCCGAGAACGGCAATCATTCTCCATTCGGACAAGGTTAAGGATATGGGTGCCTTACTAGCAGCCAGGGATCAGGTCGAGTCAGCGGGTCTCGATACTATTGGCCCAGTGAATCACGGTATTTTCAAATCTATTTATTTTCACGATCCCAACGGCCACAGACTCGAACTCGCTGCTAATGTGGGTACCGATGAAATGATGCGAAAGCTTCACGAGGTCGCGCCGTTGATGGTAGAGGAATGGGATATTAGCAAAAAGGCGCCCCGGCATGCCGCCTGGCTGCATGAGGGTGAGCTCGGAGGAAGCCAGTGAAGCTGGCCTCGCTGAAAAAAGGCAGGGATGGTGCACTGGTAGTGGTATCAAACGACCTGACAAGGATGATTCCCGCTGGCCCTATTGCCGGGACTTTACAGGACGCACTGGACGACTGGGAACATCTTGCCCCTCAATTAAGAGAACTCGCGGCTTCACTCGAGTTAAGCACGGACAACAGTGAAACATTCGATCAAAAACGGTGCAGTTCGCCCTTGCCGCGGGCTTATCAGTGGGCTGATGGTTCTGCCTATGTCAATCATGTCGAGCTTTTGCGCAAGGCTCGCGGTGCCGAAATACCAGAGAGTTTCGGGACCGAACCGCTGATGTATCAGGGTGGTTCTGACAGTTTTCTCGATCCCCATGCGGCGATTGTTATGCCAACGGATCAGGGACTGGGTATCGATTTTGAAGCTGAGGTTGCTGTCATTACCGATGATGTGCCGATGGGTGTGAGTGCCAGGGCGGCACTGCAACACGTCAAGCTGGTAGTGCTGGTGAACGATGTCTCGCTGCGAAGGCTTATACCGGACGAACTCGCCAAGGGCTTCGGATTTTTCCAGTCAAAACCCTCGAGCGCCTTTAGCCCGGTCTGCGTAACGCCAGATGGTCTGGGAGATGCCTGGCATGAGGGCAAATTACATCTCCCGTTGAGATCATTTTATAACGGGGAAGTTTTTGGCAGACCGAATGCCGGGGTGGATATGACTTTTAACTTTTGTCAGCTGATTGCTCATGCGGCAAAAACGAGGCCGCTCGCGGCAGGATGCATTATCGGTTCAGGTACCGTATCAAATAAAGGTGGTGATGGTTGCGGAAAGCCTGTAGCGCAAGGTGGTGTAGGGTATAGTTGTATCGCAGAAATGCGCACGGTTGAGACTATCGAGCACGGTGCTGCAAAAACTGGCTTCATGAAATCGGGTAGTACGATAAGGATAGAAATGTACGACAAGGATGATCAGTCAATTTTTGGCGCTATTGACCAGCGTGTCGAAACCGTGGCCTGAAACTATCCTGCGACTGTTTCGCGTTATCGGGATCTGCCGGAGCCAGACTGGCATTAATTTCAATGAACGCTAGCAGTTTATAACACCACCATCCAATAAAAAACACGACCCGGCGGTCGTGTTTTTTAAATCAATCGAGTGACGAGTCTAGGCGATGAAAGTCGCCTTTATCGTTTTAAAGGCATTTTTTTCTATCTGCCTGATGCGCTCGGCCGAAACACCATATTCGTCGGCTAACTCGTGCAAGGTTGCCTTCGAATCATCATTCAACCAGCGTCGCTTAACAATGGTTCTACTGCGATCGTCAAGTGATTCCAGTGCATCACTCAACTGATCATGGTTTTGTTGTTCGAAATCATTCGCCTCGAGCAATAATTCCGGCGACGGTGTACTCGATACCAGCGTGTTTTCAGGTGCCAGGTAGGCAGAGTCGTCATCGTCATCGCTATTCATACTGAATCCGACATCCTGATTATTGAGCCGATTTTCCATCTCAACCACATTTTCCGGGGTGACGCCCAGAGTCTCGGCGACATGCTCGATTTCCTCTGCTTTAAACCATCCAAGGCGTTTCTTTTGGCTACGTAGTTTGAAAAACAGCTTGCGCTGCGCCTTGGTGGTGGCAATTTTGACTATGCGCCAGTTTTTCAATATGAATTCATGAATTTCGGCTTTAATCCAGTGTACCGCGAATGAAACCAGGCGTACGCCGACCTCGGGCCGAAATCGCTTCACTGCCTTCATCAGGCCTATATTTCCTTCCTGGATTAAATCGGCGATAGCGAGTCCGTACCCCGCATAATTGTTAGCAACTTTGATGACAAATCGTAGATGCGGCAGGATCAATTTTTGAGCTGATGCGATGTTGCCGGTTTCCTGTAAATCGGTTGCATACCTCTGTTCCTCTTCGAGGGTCAGGATAGGTATGCTCCTGGCAGCCCGCATGTACGACTCCAGGTTTGATGTGCCTAGTAGTATTGGTAATGTATTACCGGTATTGACTAGTTCGGTGCTCATAAATGACCTCAGTTATGTTTTAGCACTCTTTCTATTTGAGTGCTAAATATTAGAGCATAAAATAGTGAAACAGTTCAAGCCTTAAAACAGTTTATTAACAAATATTAATATAGGTCCGAACTGGTAAAAATCAAGCCCTGTAGCAGCTGGATCAATGATTCAGGGCTTCATTTTGGCGTTTGATGTTGACGAGTGTCCTGATACGGTTGAGGAGATCTGTAGGGTTGATCGGTTTGGTCATAAAATCATTCGTGCCGGAACCAAAAATACCGGTGAAATCAGTCCTTTCATCTTCACCCGGTTCTATCGTCAAAAGCAGCGCGGGCAGTGTCAAATAGTCGAATTCGAGTTCTTTGCGTATATGTTGAATCAGGTCGATTCCGTTCATCTGACTCGACAACATTAAATCAGTAATCAACATATCGACCGTGCATCTGTGGTTTTCAGCGAAGTCCTGCCTGAGGAAGTCCAGTGCGTCTTCAGCCTCTTTAAAATGGGTGTAGGTAACGTCATTCTTTTCCATTATCGAAGTCGTAATCGCGGTAGAGGTAGCACTCTTGTCAACATATAAGATCTTGATCGGAATGATCGTATCCTCGCCGAGGAAATTGAGAATGAAGTTGACCAGTGCCTCATGGCCTTCAGCCTTGTCAATATAGGCCGTCACCGCGTTGGTATCATCCATATCATCGCCGACGATGCGGGTATCGGTGTCGCCGGAAACGACAAAGATGGCAGTATCCTTATTTTTGACGGATTTTCGAACCTGTTCGATGAGTTTATAGCCATCCATATCGGATAGCCCGATACTGGTGGTGATGATTTCGAATTCGAAACGTTTGATCGCGGTCAGTGCCTCTTTTGCGGTCGCGCAGGCAATAATATCGAGGCCGGGCATCTGTTTGGCAATTTCATTATACAAAATGGATCGCACCGAATCAGACGAGTCTATCAACAATAGTCGACGTTTATTAAGCATGTTTCTCAGGTTGGTTCGATTTGATTGAGATGCCTGGCCACTGCAATCCAGGAACCAGTTAATCCGAGCAGGGTACTAGAACTTGTCAGAATGATAAAGTCCTGGAAAGTAAATGTAATCAGTACCAGGTCGGCCTGATATAGCAAATTTAGCCGTTCCAGGGGACCCGAGATAGCCAGGTACCCGATTTCAACGATAAGCCAGGAAAACAACCCGCCTAACAGACCGTACCAGAGGCCGCCGTAGAGAAATGGCCGGCGGATAAACGCGTTGGTTGCGCCGATTAACTTGGTTACGATTATTTCCTGATACCGATTCTGAATATCCAGTCTGATCGTGTTACCGATGATTAACAACACCGCAAAACCGAATAAAATGGTGATAATGGCAACCGATCGTTTCGCGATTTCGAGTATCGTGTAAAGCCTTTCCAGCCACTCGGTGTCGAGTTTGGCGATCTCGACGCCGGGTAGGGTCTGAAGCAAATTTAACAGGTTCTTTACCGCGAAGGTATCAGCACTGCTAGTCGGTTCGACGATGATAGTATGGGGTAAAGGATTGCTTGACAGGGTATCGATGCTCTTACCAAAACCAGAGGTTTGCCTGAATTTCTCCAGGGATTTTTGTTTCGAAACAAACTCGGTTTCCGCGACATCTGGCATATCAGCAACTTGGCGTTCCAGGGCCCTGGCTTTTTTCTCATCCAGTTCAATATCCAGGTAAAGGGCGATTTGGCTGCTGGAGCGAAAATCGCCCGAGACCGCGTCAATATTCTTTAAAAATAAATAAAATCCGCCGGGCAGGGATAAAGTAATACCGATAACAGCCACTGTCATAATGGTCGTCGTTGGGGTCTTGTAAATTTTTCCGAGGCTGAATACTAGTGATTGCATATGGTGCAGAAAATAAGCACCCATCCTATTGAGCGTGGCTGGTTTGTCACGGCGGATATTATTAGCCATTTATTACCAGTCCCTCGCGTCAGAATAGTTCGATATCCGGGGCTCCAGTCCGGCAGAGAGAATGGCATCGGTTGCGCTTTTATCGAGGTCGTTATGGATCAATTTTCCAGCGTTGAGTGTGAGTACCGGTTTTTGCAGCTCATCAATTAAATTGAGGTCGTGGCTGGCAACCAGTACCGATACGCCTACCTGGTGAAAATCTACAAAAATTTGCATTATCTCGCGTGATAGCACGGGATCCAGGTTGCCAGTAGGTTCATCGGCGAGCAATAACATCGGTTTGTGAACCACTGCGCGAGCTATTCCGACGCGTTGTTGTTCACCGCCCGATAGCGCAATAGGCATCGATTTCTCTTTTTTTAACAGGCCTACCTTATCGAGAGCAGCTCGCGTCCTCTTCGCTATTTCCTGATGTCGATATCCCTGGATGATCAGGGGTATCGCTACATTATCGAACACGGGGCGATCAAACAGCAGTTGATGATCCTGGAAGGTAATGCCGATATTGCGGCGGATATAGGGTATGCGTTGTTTGGATATTGTATTCAGGTTGATCCTGTTCAATAAAGCCTGACCCCTGGTTGGTTTTTCGATCAGGGAAATAATTTTAAGCAGTGTGCTTTTACCGGCGCCTGAAGGCCCGGTTAGAAAGGCCATTTCGCCAACGCCCAGGTGCATCGACACATTACTAAGCGCGTCGTATCCGCCCTCAAACCGTTTGCTGACATTGTTGAACTGGATCATTGGAGTGTTAACTTTGTGTGGCGTCTAATTCTGACATTAATGCATCTACAAATTCATTACTGTCAAACTCACGTAAGTCGTCAACTGATTCACCGACACCAATATAGCGTATCGGTAACTGAAGATTCTCTGAGACACTGAAAATCATACCACCTTTGGCGGTACCGTCGAGTTTGGTCAGGGTGATACCTGTGACGCCAACAGCCTGTTTGAAATTGCTCGCCTGAGACAGGGCATTTTGACCGGTGCCGGCATCGAGCACAAGCATGGTTTCATGGGGCGCGCTCGGATCAATTTTGCCCATCACGCGTTTTATTTTTGCGAGCTCATCCATCAGATTGTTCTGCGTGTGCAAACGACCGGCAGTGTCTGCGATCAGAATATCGATATTGCGTGCCTGAGCCGACTTGAGTGCGTCGAAAATTACCGAGGCGGCATCGGCGCCCTGGCCCTGACTGATTACCGGTATGTCGAGTCTCTGCCCCCAAATTTGTAACTGTTCCACTGCAGCGGCACGAAATGTATCACCGGCTGCCAGCATGACACGAAGCCCCTGTTTTTGAAATTGCTGGGCGAGCTTGCCCGCGGTCGTGGTTTTACCGGCGCCATTCACCCCAACCATCAGTATTACAAACGGTTTGTGCTGCCCGTTTATCAATAGTGGTGAGGCGCCTGGTGAAAGTATATCCACCATGCTTTGTTTTAACACGGGTAGCAGACTCTCGCTGTTTTGGAGCGAATCGCGGGTGGCAGCCAGGGTAATCCTTTGCGTTAATTTTTGCGTTGCCTCGATGCCGACGTCAGCCATCAATAACTGGTCTTCGAGATTTTCGAGCAGGTCGTCGTCGATCTGTTTCTTTCCGAGCAGGATATCGCCGATCCCGGCAGACAGGCTGGCACGGGTTTTGGAAAGTCTTTTTTTCAGGGACGAGAATATTCCCGATGATTCCTGCACGCTGGTGTCATCGGTTTTCTGATCTGATTTGAAGCCAAACATTGCTATTCCAAGGATCGTGAAATCAGGCACGATATGCTAACAGAAAGCGATTGATTCTGTGCGAACTGATTCCCATACTGGCCATCCATGTTCGAATATTTTAAACAATGCAACAGCTGCGCATAATTGGTGGACGTTGGCGGGGCAGAAAACTGGCCGTGCCAGAGATTGACGGACTGAGACCAACGCCTGATCGTATTCGTGAGACCCTGTTTAACTGGCTGATGATGGATTGTCCCGGAGCCAGGGTTCTGGACTGCTTTGCTGGTAGTGGCGCGCTCGGATTTGAAGCGCTGTCGCGGGAAGCGAAACACCTGACCATGATCGAGAAGAACCCGCTGGCCTGGAGTAATCTCGAAATGCAGGTGAAACATTTACAGGCTGACCAGGTTACATTACTGGCAGGGAACGCGAAAGATTTGATCGTAGATATAAAGGGTCAATATGACCTGGTATTTATCGATCCCCCTTACGCGTTAGCGCCGCTTCGCCAGCAGGTACTAGCGAGTCTGATTACGCATCGGAAACTGACCGATGGTGCCAAGATTTACCTCGAATGGCCCCAGGGCGAGCAATTTGAGCTGACGCATTCCGGTCTATTCTGGTTAAAACAGAAAAAGGCCGGGCGCGTCAATTATGCTATAGCCGAATGGCGTCTAAGCGGCTAAACTGACACGATACTTATCATTGGCAGGCACAGTGCTGTCGAGCCAGGCGAGAATCTGGATGACGAAAATCGCGATTTATCCCGGGACCTTCGATCCTGTAACCCGGGGACATATTGACATTTGTGAGCGCGCGCTAAAGATGTTTGATGAGGTCGTAATTGGTGTTGCCGACAGCCTCAGCAAACAGCCTTTCTTCGATATCGATGAACGTACCGATATGTTGAAAGACGTGTTCGACGGTAACCCGAGGATTTCGATCAAGCCTTTTTCGGGTCTGCTGATCGATTTTGCGCGAGATTGCGACGCTGGAGTCATCATTCGCGGACTACGCGCGATTTCCGATTTTGAATACGAAGTGCAACTGACCGGTATGAATCGGTCACTTGCCCCTGAAATAGAAACCGTGTTTCTAACCGCCGCCCAACGATATGCCTTCGTATCATCAAGCCTGGTGCGTGAAATTGCGCGCCTGGAGGGGGATGTATCCGAGTTTTTACACCCCGATGTTCTGCGCAAACTGACTGAAAAACTAAAACTGACAAAGTGACCGGCAGCTCAATTTCGAGTCAGGTATCGATAGACGGTTAAGTATGGCGTTAATGATCACAGATGAATGTATAAATTGTGATGTTTGCGAACCCGAATGTCCCAATGACGCTATATTTCCGGGTGAAGAGTATTATGAAATCAACCCCGATTTATGCACTGAATGTGTCGGCCATTTTGAAACCTCGCAGTGTGTAGAAGTATGCCCGGTCGACTGTATCCCGTTCAACCCGGATCGCCCCGAGACCGAGGCTGAACTAATGGTCAAGTATCGGCTCCTCACCGGCACAAATTGAAGTTTTATATATGATTTACAACCATTCGATCGGACTTCGTTGTATCGGTGTTTTTGCGTGCCTGATGCAGTTGTCAGGTGGACTAAACGCAGCCGAATTTGCGGTGGCATCGGCACATCCGCTGGCGACAAAGGCGGGTATGGAAATTCTCGCTAATGGTGGCAATGCTTTTGATGCAGCGATAGCGGTAACCAGTACACTGGCGGTGGTGGAACCCTATTCGTCGGGTATTGGCGGTGGTGGCTTTTATTTACTGCATCAGCAAAAACAAAATCGACAGGTGATGCTCGACGCGCGAGAACGCGCGCCGTTGAAGGCAGACCGTGATTATTACCTCGATGCGAATGGTGAAGTGGATCATGATCGTTCGATGAATGGCGCCACTTCGGCCGGTATACCCGGTATTCCAGCGGCACTTGATTATCTGCAAAAGAACTACGGCCTGCTGCCATTGAAACAATCCCTGTCCAGCGCCATTGGATACGCTGAACATGGTTTTCAAATCGATGATACCTATCGACGCCTGGCAAAATTTCGCCTGCCGGTGTTGCAACGGTTTCGGTCTACGCGGCAATCACTGCTGCGTGATGGTGAAATTCCCGAACTCAACAGCCTGCTAAAACAGCCTGATCTGGCGCGTACCCTTCGTAAAATGGGTGCCGAGGGAGCCGATGGTTTTTATCGGGGCGAGGTGGCACAAAAACTGGTTGCCAGTGTGCAGGCAAACGGTGGCGCCTGGTCATTGCAGGATTTGAATCAATACCAGGTAGTGGAACGCGACCCGGTACGTTTTGAATTTGGTTCGGCGCGTTTCGTCACCGCGAGCTTACCGTCATCCGGTGGTGTGGTATTAGCCAGCATCTTCAATATGCTCGGAATTCTGGGCTACGATGAGGCGGGTGACAGCCAACGTATTCACTTGCTTGTTGAGGCAATGCGCCGGGCCTACCGTGATCGCGCCGCCTATCTCGGTGACCCCGACTATGTTGAGGTGCCAGTAAAACATTTAACCAGTGAGGCTTACGCGCTACAACTAACGAAGGGCATATCAGTTTTGCGAGCCAGCCGGAGTACCGATATTGGCACAATCGGCGAGGAGGCGAGCGGCAATGACACCACCCACTTTTCCATTATCGATCAGCAGGGTAATATGGTTTCTGCAACACTGTCGGTCAATTATCCGTTTGGTTCAGGCCTCGTTGCCGGGGGCACGGGGGTATTGCTTAATGATGAGATGGATGATTTTTCCGCCAAACCCGGAGAGCCAAATGCCTACGGTCTGCTCGGCAGCAGCGCGAATGCAATTCAGCCAGGCAAGCGCATGCTCTCCAGCATGACCCCTGCATTCGTGCACAAAGCCGATAAAAGCCTGATATCGGGGACTCCCGGTGGTAGTCGAATCATCACCATGCAATTGCTGGGTATACTCGAATTCCTGCACGGTGCTAGTGCTAGAGAAATTGTCTCGCTACCGAGGTTTCACCATCAATATTTTCCAGATCAAATATCTTTTGAAGACGGTGCTTTCGATCAGGCGACACAAGAATCACTGCTGGGTCTTGGTCATGAATTGAAACAAATGTCCCATCGCTACGGTAATATGCAAACCATTATTGTCGACCATGAGACCGGGAAGCTCGACGCTGCCTCTGATCCCCGTGGCATTGGGTCAGCCGTAGTTTCTTCCGACGGTGGTTAACGGGTTGATTTTCAGCAAAAAATTCAACTAATCCGGCCTTCCCCGGTCATTGTCGTCGCATTTTCTCGAAGAACTCTGCATGCCATGGTCGAATCGCCAGTAGCACACCAAAAGGAACGCGTTCTTCAATCGGCAGATCCCTGTCCTGCTGATTTAACTGGTCAATTTCTGCGGCCAGATCAGTTAATTTCTTGAGTATGGTTGAGCAGGTTAGCGGCGAATACATACCCGACAGAAAACGCAGATAATCATGTTCCCCGTCAAACTGGTTCGCCATGAATGGGCTCTCGAAGTAAGCCACGAAAAATTTCTGAATGGGGCCGCTTTTTTGCCAGGTAAAATTTGGTGCCACTCGCAACTTGATACGATTTCTTGGCAATAAATCGATTAGCTTTAATTTATCCAGTTTGGCCAGTCTCTGGATTAGTTCTGGTTCGCTAAAATCAAAGTACTTAAGTAATTCATCGTACGTCCAGCCATTCAGAACCAAAAACGAGACCGCAAGCTGGCGTTCATCAGAGACAATTTCCAGTTCCTGGGCCTCGGTCAAAACTTTCAGGGCCCGGGTATCTACGTCATTGGTTCGAGTTAAGTGAGACAGATCTATTTCCAGCAACTGGCAAATACTATCCAGACGCTTGAGTGAAATGTCTTCCTGTGAAAACATACGTTTTACCGAGGCTTCGGTCAGTCCAATGTGATTGGCGACACCCAGGTAAGTCAACCCCCGGGCCTTCAGCTCGGTTTTTAGCGCAACAAATAATGAGTGTACTTGTGGCAAGGTAGATACCCCAAATAGTAAAAATATTAAAATGCCGGGTTGAAAGTTAGCCCTTGTCTAACCCTGATCGGCTATGGTTGCAATTATTTCTGTTGTTTACAAGTATAGGCACTCGGGTGAATCTATCCAAAGAGACAGCATGCGATGTCCAGGAGGCCTTGCAGAAATCTGAGTTCACGGTATAAATTGCGATTTCAATCAACATCTGCACCAGGGTAGAAATGGCGGAAAACTCAAACAGTGAAGATCAAATTTATCAATATTCGAGCGGGGGATCATTACAGTGACCGATTCAAAATTAATTCTCACTGGCCAATGCCAATGTGGAAATATTCGTTACCAAATTAATAGTGAGCCGTTGACATTATATGCCTGCCATTGTCGGGCATGCCAGGCACAATCGGCGAGCGCTTTTGGCATGTCGATGCTTTTGGCAGTCGATGACTTCGAATTAACAGCGGGCAAACTCAAATTTTGGTCGACAACTGCCGATGACGGTAGTACCAAACACTGTGCCTTCTGCCCGGAATGTGGGACGCGAATTTACCATGCAAGCGATGACCCAACTGACTCGATCAGTGTGAAGGCGGGATCGCTGGATAATATCTTACAACTTGCCCCGGTTGCTCATATCTGGACCAAAAGGGCGCACCACTGGCTTGATCTGGAAAAGCCTGGTGTCATTATTTGCCAGGGCCAGCCTGACGACTTTAGCGAGATAATAGATGCCTGGGCCAGCCGTTAGTTGTTCGACCACTGGGGTCGACGCAGGGACAGGGCATTAGTTATTCGCCGACTAGATCTTTCCAGGCCTTATCTGCCACCAATTTGTATTCCTCGAAATCCCCGGCCAACCAGCGTTGGCGCCCCCGGGCTGCGTAGAATGTATAGAGGCGATTATCGAAAATTTGCCAATGGCTGCCGTCAGTGCTGATCAGACCCTCTCCTAGGCTCAGCGCATTGGCACAAAAGCCATTGTAGGCGGGTGAATATCGCTCGGGGTTAGCGGCAAACAGGTCTCGATCGGTCTTGCTCGAGAACAACCAGTCAGCGCCTTTCCATTCGGCTTTCCAGGTCTGGTTACCCTCGATGGCTCGATGTGGTTCACCGTTGCCAAGCCTGTGGTAAGCGACGCTGTCGTGCCCGCCAATAGCAATGCCAGTGAGAAAACTTTTGCTGACTGGTTCACCAGCATTCAGGTTAAATGCCACTATTAGTAGTGCCACAAATATGATCGATCGTATGCCTGGTAACTGGTTGTGCATAATTTGCTCGTTAAGTTTATTTTAAGCGCTGTCAGGAAAGCTATCAACAAGTCCAATGTGCGTCCATCGAGAAAAACACCGCTACCCATCTACTACCCCATTTACTAAAGACAAGTGGCGCCAAAACGCCATATCTCACCGCGGCTGATTGGCTCATGTCTGACACCTGGGACAATAGTAGGAGGAACGTTGTCCTTGAACTATTTTTTTGATTGTCGTGGCGCAAACCGGGCAGCCCTGCTTGATACCGTAAACGTTTAGATTTTGACTGAAGTAGCCGGGATTACCGTCCACCTGGGTGAAGTCTCGTAACGTGGTGCCGCCCTTTAGTATCGCCATTCGTAGTGTATGTTTGATCGTCTCGACCAGGCGTCGAATGCGTTTCTTGCTGATACCACCGGCTGCGCGTGCCGGATTGATTCCAGCTAAAAACAGGGCCTCGCTGGCGTATATATTGCCAATTCCGACTACTCGGTGACTATCCATAATAACCGACTTGATCGAAGCACTACGCCTGCGACAGGCCGGGTAGAAGTACTCGACGTCAAATTCGTCCGACAGTGGTTCGGGACCAAGATTTTTTAGCAAGCGATGCTGAAGCGGGTCGGATACCGTGTAAAGCAGGGCACCGAAGCGTCTCGGATCGCGATACTTGAGCGCCTGCCCCGATGCCAATTGTACTTCGATGTGTTCATGCGTTTCGCTCGGGCTACCCACGGGCTGAATTTTCATACTGCCCGACATTCCCAGGTGCCAGATCAGATTTCCCCGGTCGAGTCGCATCAGGATGTATTTCCCGCGTCGGGATACGGCTTCGATCAGTCGCCCCTGCAGGTTGGCAGTTTCCCTGGCAACAGGCCAGCGCAGCCGGTGATTGCGTACGATAAAGCGCTCGATCTTCTGATTGCACACATGCGGCGCAATACCTTGCAGCGTGGTTTCGACTTCGGGTAGTTCAGGCATTAGCGTGTCATAAATACCCAGGTGAGTGCCAGGCCGGACATCCAGACGGAATTTTCGGATACCAGCGAACTGTTTTCGATGACCGAGCCATTCAGATTATCGTAGCGGATAAAACCACCGAACCAGACGCCTTCGAATCGCCGGCTAAAGGTAAAATCCGCGCGTAAGCCGCTGTAACCTCCTTCGGCCTGGAACACCGGTCGTGCGGGTAAGGCATCGACAGGATCCACCGAATAATAGTAATCGTGATATTCGTCACTCGCGTACATTGGGCCCGCAGCGAAACGTAGTTTCCAGTCACCTTTGGCGAGGTAAGGCTTATCCCATGCCAGGCGCGGATGAAACACCCGGCCAATCACCTGTGGATTGCTTTCGAAAGTGACCGCGACCCTGAGCGGTAACTCCAGCCACAAACTGCTACGCTCGGCACGGTATAAACGGTAGTCGAGAGAAGGGCCTATTTCGACGCTGCCTTTAAGTTCCTCCATGCCCACGCGTTCGGGGCTATCTTCATCTACCGGGGCGGATGCATTGCCACTGATGCTGAGAATTAAATCTTCTGAAATAGACAGGATTCCCTCGATGCCACCGTCGATCTGAAATCGCTCGCCGCGGTACTTGAGATAGGGTAAAGGTAACAGGTAGCTGGATGAGCCCGCTGAGCCCCGATAATGGGGTAAATAGAGGCCTACCAGAGATATACCCAGTTCAAACCTGGGTAGATTGTCCTCCCTGGCAAGCGCATCGGGGGTCACTAACAGCAACACAGCGAGCAGCAATCCAGGGATTTTATTGGGCGATCGACAATAAATCATAGTAGTGTTTAGCGCTAAAATGATACTGCAGGTTGAGATCTGGGCGCGCGATGACTATTTCGGGCTTGATAGTCATTAAAAAAAAATCAATTTCGCTACCATTTTCCAACCTGGCAATAATTATCTGCTCCGGTAATTTGGATTTGTCATAGGTTTTTATTCGACCGGCTCTAAGAGTCTGCCAGTTATTGCCAAGCGTATTTATGCGCTCTTTCTCGGCTTCCCCGACTGCCTCGCCTTGCCAGGTGCCATCACTGCTTTTACTAAGGATCAAATCAGCAAGTTTGAGAGACTTCAGCGAAATTGAACGCGGCAACAAACGGCGGTCGATCAAACCGATAAGGCCCTGGGTTATAAAATGCAGGTGCAAGTCTGGCAACAGGTAGACGGTCGCTGCAATCTTTACATAGCGGCGTTGGCCGATATTGTTAGTAGTGCCAAATTCAATGCGGGTATCGTTGAGTATCAGCGTAACTTGCGGACTATCCAGTCCAAACGTCGCCAGCTCTATCTCGTCGACAGGCAGTCTTGAATCGGATTTACTCTGCACAATACTGATTAACCGCTCCACGGTAGTATTGTCAGCTGGCCACTGCACGGGTTTTTCGAATAGCCACTGATTGCCGTTATTGCGCAGGTCAACCTGGTTATTATTGGGTGTCTCGATAGCGACGGTATGGATATCCTGGGGTTTCAGGCTGCTAATACTATTTACAGGTGGAAATTCGCTGTCCGCCTGGTAACGATTTCCGGCATAAATAAATATGCCGATCAACGCAATCAGCAGATAATTGATCAACCAGCGCCTTGATAGCATCTTCAGCGCCATGATTATCGATTACGGCGTTTTAGCCAGATAGTCAATCCGCTGCCAAACAGTGATAGTGGCAGTAATAGTAAAAAACCCAGGCCAATAATAATTTGCTGTGTCTGTGACAGCTCGAGCAGGGTATCGGGTGCAGCACGCGGGCTGATGGAAATAAGATTATCGTCGTGGCTCAGCCAGTTCATCAGGTTGAGCCCGATTTCAAGATTACTGCCATTACCAAGATAACGATTCGAGAGAAAATCAGCATCACCGACGATGGCGATGCGTTGCTCAAACTGGGCCGCGTCATCCGGTTCATGACTGGCGCTTAATGTCATACCAATGTCGAGCGGCCCTGGTGTTTCATCGTCGTTGTCACCTTTAAAAACCTCGCCTGATATACTGCCGGTCTCATTCCAGCTAGCGTCACTGCTCAACAGGAAACTGCTTTGCTGCCAGGTGTCGGTCTCGCCATAAAACTCGAGTGCCTGTGCTTGCGGAAACAGCGATAAACTATCGATACCCTGGGTGACGGGGTGGCGAGGGTAATTGGCAACCAGGGCAAAATCGATCCGGTTGAGACCGAGTAACTGGGCATTAGGGTCGACGATTACGCCGGGTAAAAATTCGATGGTTAACTGGTCTGAGATGAGTTCCATGCTGTCGATGGTTTGCCCGGTATCGGCTAACCACAGCAGGCTGCCGCCGCGTTCGATGTATTCCTGTATCAACTCGACCTCCCCGGGCAACAATGCTACCTGCGGACTGGCAATCACCAGCACGTCGGTATTTTGCGGGATGCTATTAGTCTGTGTAAGTGCCAGATTTTCGATTGTAAAACCATTCCCAGCCAGCCGTGAGGCAAATACACTGAAATCGTGGTTGCTCTCGCTATAAGGATTACGTTCGCCGTGGCCCTGCAAAAATACCAGCCAGCGTTCTCCCAGTCGGACCAGGCGTTGAATCACATTAGTAACCTTTGCCTCGCTAACCTGGCTTATTTTTTCACTGCGCCCCTGGTATTCGATCAGAACTTCGCCATCGGAGCGGATATCGTACTGACGTAACAATTCGGGGGTTAAGTCCGGGTTGAGGCTACGAAATTTCACAAGCGGCTGCTGGTACCGGTAGCGCTCAAACAGGCGTTCCAGTACCGCTCGATTTTCGTTAACCGGGGAGATAAAAATCGTTATCTCAACGGGATGTTGAAGTGATTTAACCAGGCGGATGGTCTCCGCTGACAGGCTATTGCGCTGGTTGGCGCTAAAGTCAATCGATATCGGATTGAGTTGGCTGAGCCAGCCGAGTAGTCCCACCGCAGCGAGAAACAATACGACAAACAGACCCGACTGTAGTCGGATTTGCCAACGCAAGCGGGAATCCATCATCACAACAGCCGATCCCGGTCCAGTTGGCGAATAGTCAGTACCAGAAAAGTAGCGATTAGTAACAGGTAATAGGCGAGGTCGCTGGAGCTGAATACACCTTCCAGCATGCTCTGGTGATGTCGCAATATCGAAAGGTAGGCGGCGATGGTTTGACCATCGCCCAGGGTTTCGCCAACCCAGTCGATAATCCATAACATCAACAGGGCGCCAAAGGTACCCACGGCGGCGATGGTTTGATTGTTAGTCAGGCTCGATATATACAGACCGATGGCCGCGAATGATCCCAGCAGTAACAGCATAGACAGATAAATCGATACCAGTTTACCGGTATCCAGTGAGCTACCCATGTAAAGTGATAGTGGCATTAACATCAGCAGGCTGACCAGGATAAGAACAAACAGGAACAGGCCGAGAAATTTTCCAAGCACGATCTCGATCATGCTCAAAGGTGACGATATCAACAGGGTGAGCGTTTTGTTGCGTTTTTCTTCGGCGAAGGACCGCATCGTGATCAGCGGCATAATCATTAGCAGAATAATTGCCGCTAGCTGGAACAGTGGCGCGACGACAATATCGGTTACACCCGGCGTATTTTCGAGGCGCATCAGCTGCGGCTGTAAAATAGCATAGTTATCCAGTAGAGAGAGAAACATGAAACCGAGAATAATCTGAATGATACCGAGAATGATCCAGGCCAGAGGCGACAGGAACATGGTACTAATTTCACGCCGCGCGATTGTAAAAATCATGTCTCGGCCCCGGCATTTTCGACATCGGTAGCTTCGTCCCGGGTTAGTTCTATGAATAAATCTTCGAGCGAAGTATGGTCGGGTACCAGTTCGTATAATCCCCAGTCCTGCTCGATAGATGCCTGAACTAACGATTGCGCTATAGAATCCGAATGGAAACTGAGCCGAAACCGATTGTCGTCAATGATTTCAACCTGATCTACCTGATCGATTTGCTGCAGTCGATCAATCGAGGGCGGCTGCTTAAAGGCAACCGTTATGCTGTGCTTATTGCGATAATTTTTGAGTGTCTCGATAGAAGCGCTGTAAATCAGTTTGCCTTCACGAATAATCAATACACGGTCACAGGCGGCTTGCACCTCCGAGAGAATGTGGGTTGATAATATAACGCTACGCTCGGAACCCAGGGTTTTGATAAGACTACGAATTTCCCTGATTTGAATCGGATCGAGTCCGACAGTTGGCTCGTCGAGGATTACCACGGCTGGATTGTGAATAATGGCTTGCGCGATGCCGACTCGTTGTTGGTATCCTTTCGATAAATTGGCGATCAGGCGGTGGCCAACCTCGTTCAGCCCACAGTGGGACTTGCACTGTTCCATCGCCCCGGCTATTGCTTCTCGCTCAACACGACGTAATTGTGCGCAATATTTTAGATACTCATCGACCGTCGCCTCACGATAAATGGGGGGGTGTTCGGGCAGGTAGCCAATATGCTGTTTGGCCTGGCGAGGGGATTCGATGATATCGAATCCGTTTATTCTTACGCGGCCTTCACTGGGCGCGAGATTGCCGGTAATCACTTGCATGGTGGTCGATTTACCGGCGCCGTTGGGACCGAGAAACCCCAGTACTTCACCCGGCTGTAGAGAAAAACTCAACTGGTCGATCGCACGATTTTTCTGGTAATAACGGGATAGGTTTTCTACCGCGACTAAAGCCGTCGAATCCATATTGGGGTCTAATTGTTGGCGCGAGTTAATGATACGGATATATCGCTGCTTTTAAAGCCTAACCCGGGAGGTTTAGCTGGTGTGGGCACAAAAAAACCGGCATAGGCCGGTTTTCTGTTATCGGGTTACAGGTATCGTTTACTTAATCTTGGCTTCCTTGTATTCGACGTGCTTGCGTACTACCGGGTCATATTTTTTGAACACCAGTTTGTCCGGTGTGTTCTTTTTGTTTTTATCGGTAGTGTAGTAATGGCCTGTACCTGCGGTAGATACCAGTTTTATTAAATCTCTCATCATTTTACTCCTAACACTTGAGGCCGCGGCTGCGCATTTCGGCGATCACGGTATCGATGCCATTCTTATCGATGATACGCATACCCTTGGTGGAAATACGTAATTTGACCCAGCGATTCTCCGACTCTACCCAGAATTTATGGGTATGCAGGTTAGGCAGAAAACGACGGCGCGTCCTGTTGTTGGCGTGCGATACGTTGTTACCGGAAACTGGTTTTTTTCCAGTGACTTGACAAACCCGGGACATGGTTAACTCCGTAGATTGAAGCAAGAATGCTTAGAGGGCGCGAACTCTACCAGAACCAATACCAGTATTCAAGAGAGCCAATGGCTATTTGACCACCAGTAGTTAATTCCTTTTCAAGGCCTCGCGAGCTAACATGCAGGTTTCAAGTAGAGCCCTGGGAAAAGCCTTAAATGGATATCGTATTCATCCGTGATCTACAGATCGAAACCGTCATTGGCATCTATGACTGGGAAAGAAAGGTAAAGCAAATTATCAGTCTCGATATTGATATGGCAAGTGATATTCGAAAAGCGGCTGCTAGCGATAATATTGAAGACACGTTGAGTTACAAGACTGTTGCCAAGCGCCTGATTGCTTTCGTCGAGCAAAGCGAGTTTGAACTCGTCGAGGCACTGGCGGAAAAAATATGCGAGATAATTATTGAAGAATTTAATGTGCCCTGGGTACGATTAACGCTCAATAAACCCGGGGCAGTTCGGGGGTCAAAATCGGTCGGTGTAATGATTGAAAGGGGACTTAAACCGACATGACCTCCAGGGTTTTTGTCGGCCTGGGCAGTAATGTTGATCGGGAAAATAATATCCTGCTTGCGATCAGGGAGATGCGGCAGGTGTTTGGCAAGCTTGAACTTTCACCAGTGTATGAATCGGAGGCGGTCGGCTTCGATGGCGGCGATGGCGGCGATTTCTTGAACCTGGTTGTCGGCTTCGAGACCACGAAACCGGTCCGTGATGTTGTGCTTGCCCTGCGTGCCATCGAGGACCGCCAGGGAAGGGACCGAAAATTACCCCGATTCTCGCATCGATCCATCGATCTGGATATTCTGACCTATGACGATCTTCAGATAGATGAGCCGGAATTGCAGATTCCTCGCAAAGAAATACTCGAAAATGCATTTGTGCTGCGGCCACTGCAAGATATTGCTGCCGGGACATTACATCCGCTGTTAAGGCAGAGTTATGCTGATCTGTGGGCCGAGATGGAACCGGGAGCGATTGCTACCCGGGTATTTAAACTGGCGCTGGATTAACCAGTTGCTTTAAGGCGCTAATTAACGCTGCACATTCTTGTTCGGAGCCAATTGAGATGCGCAGGTAATTATCGATACGCTCTGATTCGAAATGACGCACCAGGATACCGGCTTTTTTAAGCTCGAGATAGAGCCCGGAAGCCGGATGCAATCTATGCTGTGCGAATAAAAAATTGCTGCTGGATGGCAGTACCTCGAATCCAAGATTAACCAGCTCATTGTCAAGCCAGTTACGCGTGGTCATTACTCGTGCCCTGCATTGCTGAAAATAATTTTCATCGTTCAATGAAGCGATTGCGGCAGCGCTTGCCAGGCGGTCGACCGGGTACGAGTTGAACGAATTCTTGACCCGATTCAGGCCTTCGATCAATTCCGGCTGTCCCAGCGCATAGCCGAGTCTAAGCCCGGCGAGACTGCGAGATTTGGAGAAAGTCTGTACTACCAGCAAATTGGCATAATCCGCTATCAGCGCGATCGCAGATTCGGCACCAAAGTCGACGTAGGCTTCGTCAATAATCAACAGGGAGTCGTTGCCATCTGTCAGTTCTCTGATCGTGTCGAGTGACATTGCGATACCGGTCGGTGCATTCGGGTTTGGAATAATAATGCCGCCATTTGGCTGACGGTAGGCGGCAGGATCGACGCAAAAGGCATTATCCAGGGCCACTGTTCGGTAGTCGATCTGGTACAGGGCACAATAAACCGGGTAAAAACTGTAGCTGATATCGGCAAACAGTATCGGCTCCTGATTTTTGAAAAATGCCTGGAAGCAGTGCGCAAGTACTTCATCGGAGCCATTACCGATGAATACCTGGCTCGTATCGAGATTATGGTAAGTCGCCAATGCCTGTTTCAGCGTAGCCGATTCCGGATCGGGATAAAGCCTGAGATTGTCGTGTGGATAGTCCTGAATTGCCTGGGCCACGCCTGTGGAGGGTGGGTATGGATTTTCATTGGTATTGAGTTTAATGGTTTGCAGATCCTGCGGTTGTTCGCCTGGCACATATGGGTCGAGCTGGTGCACTAATTCAGTCCAGTATTTGCTCATACCCGTCTCTTTTATGTCTGTAACAACCGACCACCATCGACGCGAATGACTTCGCCGGTGATGTAATCGTTGGTCAGCAAAAACATGGCAGTCTGTGCAATTGATTCGGGGTCGCCGGTGCGCTGTAACGGAATTTTTTCGAGCATGGCTTTCTGGTAGTCCGCTTGCCCGGCATCGCTGTTTTCGGGCCAGAGAATCGCGCCGGGAGCAATTCCGTTGACCCGCACCTCGGGTGCCATTTCCAGTGCCAGCGATTTTACCAACATCTGGTTTCCCGCTTTTGCGCAGCAGTACAGGCTATGGTTTTTTAACGGCAGTGAGGCATAAATATCGAGCATGTTGACAATTACACCGGCGGTCTTGCGTAAATACGGATGGCAGGCCCTGGATAAAAACAGCGGTGCTTTGAGGTTAATGCCAATCAAATCTTCCCAGTCATTATCGTTAAATTCGTCGATCGGGGTAGGGTAAAAGCTCGAAGCGTTGTTTATCAGGACATCGATTCCGGAATAAATTTCTGCTGCTTTTTGAGACAGTGTATTGATGGCATCGAGATCACTCAAATCAGCCTGAATGCAACTGGCAGAATCGCCCCGCAGGGTGTTCAACTCTTGTTCGAGATCCCGGGCGTTAGTAGCGGACTCGCGGTAATGGATGATGAGATTTGCACCATTTTGATGTAGAGTTCGAGCGATTTGTGCGCCCAGGCGATTGGCTGCACCGGTGATCAGAGCGGTTTTTCCATCTAGCAGCATAGTGGGATCGTCGAATTTAGGTAATTTGAAAAAATGTCATCATATCATTCTGAAACGCAGACGCTAGCGCAATTACCGCCACCAACAGCGGACGAAGTTACGCACAGTAAGCGGCTGGTGGATTTTCTGATTGCTGAAATCGAGCAGCAGGGTGGAGTTATTTCATTCCGTGATTATATGCAATCCGTGTTGTATCAACCCGGCCTTGGCTATTACAGTGCCGGACTCAGCAAATTCGGTGCAGCGGGTGATTTCGTTACCGCACCCGAAATCTCGAACCTGTTTGGTTCCACTCTGGGTAGACAGTGTGATTTAATTTTCGAACAGGGCGCTGCGCGAAATATACTCGAGTTCGGTGCCGGTAGCGGACGATTGTGTGAACAGATTTTAACCAGTCTCGGTCAGGCCTGCACCTATAGTATTATTGAATTGAGCGCCGACCTGCGTCTGCGCCAGCAGGACTATTTGCAGTCCTGTCTGGTGGCTGAAGTTTTTGCACGGGTGAGCTGGCTGGAAAAGCTACCGAAGGAATTCAGTGGAATTATACTTGCTAACGAGGTACTGGATGCGATGCCTGTGCACCTGGTATCAAAGGATCAGCAGTGGTTCGAGCCAGGCGTGGGGTTTGATGGCAAGGGTTTTAACTGGTGTCGCTTTGCCGATGACAGCGAAGCTGTAACGGCTATAGGCCAGATTGAGTCTACGCAGGGGTTATTGGCCGATGGTTACACTACCGAAGTGAATCTGAATTACCGACCCTGGTTAAAAGCGCTGCGAGAATGTTGTGATCAGGTTGTGATGTTGATAATCGACTATGGTTACCAGCAGGCACAGTATTACCACCCCGAGCGCAACAGTGGAACCCTGATTTGCCACTACCGCCATCGCAGCCATGCGGATGCGCTGGTTTATCCCGGGTTGCAGGATATCACTGCCTCGGTCGACTTTGATGCTTTTGCCGACGCCGCCATTGACTGCGATTTCAATCTGTGTGGTTATTCGACGCAGGGCCAGTTTTTACTGTCTGGCGGCCTGCTCGAAGAAGCTGAGACCGTGCTGGCCGATAGCGATTCAAAGAGGCGGCTGGGACTCGCGCAGCAAATTAAGACGTTAACACTACCCACCGAAATGGGTGAGAGATTCAAGGTGATAGGATTGTACAGAAACCTCGATATTGACATACCTGCCTTAACCCAGGGACGGTAAGCCGGCGTGGATATTAGTCAGATTATTATTTTAGCGATTGTGCAGGGGTTAACCGAATTCCTGCCGATATCGAGTTCGGCGCATTTAATTCTGTTACCACTGGCCCTGGGATGGCCGGACCAGGGTTTGGTTTTCGATGTCGCTGTACACCTCGGTTCGTTAATTGCGGTTCTGACCTATTTTCGCCAGGAGGTGATGGCAATGACGCTGGCCTGGGGTAAAAATCTGGCAGGAGGCGAAATCACAGCCGACAGTCGACTTGCCTGGTGGGTAATACTCGGTGCCATTCCAGCAGTAATAGTCGGCTTTTTGTTTAAAGACGCTATCGCAACTGAATTACGCTCTCCCTGGGTAATTGCCAGCGCGACAATCGTTTTTGGCCTGCTGCTGTGGATAGCCGATCTAGGTAAATCAAAGTTGCGCGACGAGTCTCAGCTTAATCTTAAAGATGTTGTCATCATCGGCTGTTTTCAGGCGCTTGCCCTGATCCCCGGTACCTCACGTTCCGGAATAACCATGACTGCCGGTCTGTTGCTGGGCTTAACGCGTCAGGCGGCCGCGAGATATTCATTCCTGTTGTCAATTCCGATAATTATTGCCAGTGGTACACTGCAGACACTGGAACTGTTACAGGCGTCGCAGGCGGTAGACTGGCTCGCATTGTTTCTCGCAGTCGGGTTATCGGCTTTGAGCGCGGGCATTTGTATCCACCTGTTTTTGGCTCTAATCGAAAAAATCGGCATGTTACCGTTTGTAATTTACCGTTTGTTGCTTGGCGCTATATTGATCGCGCTGCTGGTCTA